>Ga0265297_10008373_pt1 | contig 13821 bp, 22 predicted proteins | sample Munlanlwell13791_FD_192502 | JGI IMG/M metagenome (GOLD analysis project Ga0265297, IMG submission 192502) | Leachate microbial communities from a municipal landfill in Southern Ontario, Canada - Leachate well 137-91 | ecosystem: Engineered > Solid waste > Landfill > Unclassified | place... | reverse complement strand
GGGTTCATGATAAATTACACCAACGTGTTTTTCCAGGGTCTCTGCTGGATTTCATTCTGGGCATCATATGTGGGAGAGTACATTGATAATAAACGCAATGGAAACCCACAGGACATTCCTATTCCTCAACAACCGGCTGGACGGAGGCCCTTCTAAATGACCGAGATAGCATATGTACCCACAGAGAAGGTACAAGCTGCCTTACAAACCGTAGAAGGTACTCTGGGAGAGTGTATGTCATTCTATACTCGAAAGATAGTAAGGGAGTTAAAGGAAAAGCTGGAAGCAGAAAAACCGATAGAACCGGTGGAACTACGACAGCTTATGGCATTTTATGCGAAAGACTGTGAGTTCAAAGAAAGAAAAACTTTCCCCTGCCAGCGTGAGACGGCTGTGCAAACTGATTGATAGTTTTTGCCATAGCATATTAGGCCCAAGATCACTTACTCTTATGAAGCGGCTACATACTCGATATGATCTGGGCCTTCTTGTTAACTCATTGGAGAAGGATTGGCGATTTGAAACTGTCCATAGGCATTTCGGTGAGTCCGAAGGTAGAGACAACTCTACATGTGATCGACCATGTGCTACAGGCAGCTTACGCAAATTGCTGGATGATTAAGGTTAACATAGTAGATTCTGTATCCAATAAAGCAGCCTTTAGACGCATAATAGACCGATATAGACTGATACCTGATGAGAAGACAATACGTCAGGTAAAGACTCGAAAACAGGAGAGCAGTTGGTTACTTAGTCAAGTAGGAGAAGCTGATTATTACTTAAAGCTGAGACCATCGGCTCTGGTTACACCTACAAGTTTGAAACGTCTTATAACACAAATGGAGAAGAGTGAAGTCCTGTCTATACCCTTCACCGGAGGTGTGTTATATAGAATTGGGCCGGGAGATGACAGGGAGGATACATAATGGCCGAAAACCTAGATAAAGCACTTGGAACATTCAAGGAAACGATAGCTGAATCAGCACCGGCTACCTTGAAAGAGAGAGCCTTCGCTGACCGATTGCTCCAGCATGGTGAAGCTCAGATTACTCTTGCCAATGGTGTAGTACACAGCATTCACCTGGGAGACCAGGGAAAGATTGCTGAGGGAGTTATAACCTACATTGATCGAGAGGGTCAGAGGCACAATATCTTCACCGATCAGATAGTTACGATCAATACCCATCTTGGATACGCAGAGGGGTAGGTCATACCCCGGCCCAAAAATCTATCGGAGGAAACGTTATGGCAGAGAGATTTAGATGGTGTGATGCTAAGTACGCTGGTGTCTGTGCAGACGACCCTCAGCATAAGATACATGAAGGTGATCGAATCTGCTACGACACTCTTCACAAATGTACTTACTGTGAAGATTGTGGGGAGGCCATAGCAGGTAAGGAAATCTCTGATGATGAGGCCGAAAGATTGGCAGGACTATGATAGGGCAAAGATTTGGTAGATTAGTTGTAATAGAGCAGCTATTACCAGACAAATATCATCAGTCATATTACTTATGTAGATGTGATTGTGGTCAAGAAAAACGAATCAGAGGGACATACTTACAAAGAGGCCACAGTAAATCGTGTGGTTGTTTACGCCGAGAGCTTGCAGCTACCAGGGCAGTTACCACACATGGAAAATCATATACTAGAACTTATCATAGTTGGATTAGTATGCATTATAGATGTGAGAATGCTAGTGCAGCTAATTATCCTCAGTATGGTGGTAGAGGAATTACGGTTTGTCTTCAGTGGAAGAGTTTTGAAGTTTTTCTTGCAGATATGGGAGAAGCACCCAAAGGTAGAACCATTGATCGAATTGATAACAATGGCAACTATGAACCGGGAAACTGTCGATGGGCTACACCTAAAGAACAGACATTGAATAGGTCAAACACACGATGGATAACGTATAAAGGAGAGACATTATGTTTGGCTGAGTGGGCACAACGCTTTTCAATAAATGTTTCTACTTTATATAGGCACTTAAAGAAGCATTCAGTAGAAAGTCTGTTTCTCAAGTATGAGCAGCAGTTGGTAAAAGTATGAAACTTAGTATTGGTGTACCGGTGCATAATGCTGTAGATTGTACGCTACGGACACTGGATAAACTCATCTGGGCCTGCAAACAGAACGGCTGGGACATTGAGCTTCATGTTATTGATGACAACTCCTCGAACGAGACACACGAACGACTGGTTGAACGGCTGAGGCTGATTGAGGACTTCCCCTGGGAACTGGTAACTACTCAGAGCTTTACCGATAGTCCCGCACCGAACCTGGCATTCAATGTGAACTGGTTACTCAGTAATGTGAGTGCCGATGCAGACTATTATCTCAACCTCGAAACAGATGTATTCGTAAATCCAAAGGTACTTGAGATCATGGTGCAACGAATCAGAGATACGCCAGATGTGTGTATGGTCTTTCCGAAGCAGGTCACACTTAACAGAGAGTATGCAGATTTCCACTTCTGTCAGAGAGGTTACATACCTGTAGGTGAGATGCCTGATGATCTGACAGTAGATCGTTACTTCAATTGGACTCATTTTGGATGTATCTTAGTCAGAGGAGAAGATGCCAGAAATCCTGGTATTAGAGTGGATGAGCGATTTAAGTTGTTCTGTGCAGACCAGGATTACTCTTTAAGACTTAGGCAAGTAACTAAACAGCACATTCTGTACACTCCAGCAGGACATGTCATTCATGTTGGTCATGCGTCTAGTATGGAAGGGTCAAAGCCTAATCCCGACCCTGATTGTTTTGATCGAATCAATGGGAAATGGCATAATTTTATGGTGCAGGCAGGACTATGAGTAAGGTATTTGTAAACATCCCAGTGCATAATCATCTCAAATCAGCAGAAGAATGTATTGCTGCTGTAGTAGATTCCTGTGTCTATGCTGATCTCGATTTCACTATGGTGGTGGTAGATGACAACAGTGATGCTGAGACAGTAAAGGGCCTGATTGAGTTGAACAACATCTATGCAGCCCACATGGTATTGTTGCATACGAAGCTCAAGACCAACAATCCTTCTCCGAATCTGGGACTGGCTGTGAATATGGGTCTTGATGCTTTTCAGTACAGTGGGTGTGACTACTTTTGGAATGTGGAGAGTGATGTATACCCAGAGCCTTCATGTCTGGTAGAGTTGATAGCTGGACTGAAGGACAGCCCTGATGCTGGTATGGTATGTCCTCTCTTTATCGACCCTGAGAAGAAACGTATTCGACATGCGTATCCTGGCCCTGATGGACAAGCACTTGCAGGGCAGTTTATAGAAGCCGCTCCTACACACAATCTACAAGTCAATTGGCAGCATATGGGCTGTAACCTCGTACCGGCTGAGATCGCCAAAGACCCACAGTGCCGAGTTGACGAATCGTTCAAGTTATGGTGTTGTGACTTTGATTGGGCATGGTGTGTGGAGGACGTGTTTCATAAGAAACTGTACTATGTGGGTAAGGCTCAGGCCGTTCACATAGGAGGTATGTCAAGTTCATCGGTAGATCACGATAACGAGCATCAGGAAAATATACGAGTAAGACAGAAATGGAATAGAATGCACCTATGATACTGTTTATGAACACTTACTTGACCGCAGATATTCCGTGGATTGTGTACAATCGTGGTGATCTGCCTCCTGCCAATAAAGTTGATGTGTTGAAGTACCAGCTTGCCAGTTATAGTCTTCTACCCTGGAGTGAGGTACATCTGAATATTGAGCTTGACCCTAGTTTTGCAGATCGAGAAGGTGAACTTCAGGATTGGATAGCTAATCATTACTATGATACGCTTTATTTCGGGTCTCAACCAAGATGTACCAATATTGATATGTGGAGAGAGCGGCTGGCTTGGGTACTAGAAGGTAAAGACCCCAGACAACCAGTGTGGTTTGCCTGTAATCATGACCATCCATTTATAGCTCCTGATCTTTCATTGGTGGGTAAGATCAAAGACCTCTTCTACTCGAATGAGGACGAAGACAAAGCCATGATCTACTCTCACTGGTCGGAGTTTCTTCGAGAGGCTGCTGTCTGGGGGTGGAGACCAGAGCTTGAGGGATTCATTTCATACCAAGCCCCATGTCCGAACACTCACTCGATTCAAGTAGTATCTGCTTCCCTGTTGAAAAAGTGGTTTGATGACAGTAATGTGGCATCAGACTTATACTTACCTCGGTCTGACTGGTGGTATGGAAATGATGCAGTACATGGGCAACCCATGCTTCAGAGTCCACATTATCGAACCTACGTACCTATGCAAGAGATGTGTAGGCATTTCGATGGATACACACATATCAAGGTAGAGGGTATGGCCTTGAGCATCCCGGAGCATCAAGGTATTGTCTTTAATCAAGCTCCCAGTGTAGAGGAGCGTAATAGAATAGTAAGATCAGCGTTTGAGGCTTATGGAGGGCCAGAATGCCCACGGGAGTTCATACTGTAGTAGATGTAATAATATTGTCATACACCAAGAATCAAGACTTGTATGATATGACACGAAAAGGTATTGACTCCCTGAATGCTTCGGAGCATAAATATAAGTTTAATATAGTGCTGGTAGAAACAGATAGAGAACATAAGTGGGAATGGCCGGATAATGTGCAATCTGTTCTTTGTGATCTACCTTTCAACTATAACCAAGCCTTGAATAAAGGAAGCACTTTACTTGGAGGGGCTAAACAGGTTATCATAGCAAATAACGATGTCCTGTTCACCCCTGGGTGGTACACCAATATGGTGGTAGCCATGCAGGAGTATAACCTAGATAGTGCTTCTCCCCTGACATTGGGCTGGCATTGTCATGCAGACTACGATGAAGATACTGTCTGTTTCGGTTTTCAGACATCGTACCAGTTCTGTGGCTGGTGTTTGGTTTTTGAGAGGCTTGCCCTGTCAACTGTACTGCCTCTTGATGAATCATTCATGTTTGAGTACCAGGACAATGATCTGGCTCTTCAGTTGCAGCAACGGGGATACAAACATGCTCTTATAGGAAATGCTCAGGTAATACACCTACTTAATCAGTCTCATCACCTGCTAACTGATGAGGAGCGGCAAAAGATGATAGCCCAGGCTCATGAGGTATTCGATGCAAAATACAGATAATATACCTGTGTTCATAATCATGCACGATCTGTTTACATGGCCTGTGCAGATGGCAGAATACATAGCCCACTTACCCGAAGCAAGACCAATCTTTGTAGACAATGCTTCTACGTATCCACCCCTGCTTGATTACTACGAAAACTGTCCGTATGAAGTTATTCGGTTGGAAGATAATCTAGGGCATCATTCTCCCTGGGAAGCCAACATAATTGAAGAACGCACAAATGATCTCTATGTAGTAACTGACCCTGATCTCGACCTCAGTAGTGTACCCACTGATGTACTGATACGCTTAGAGGCTGGCCTAAAAGCTCATCCAACTATTTCAAAAGCGGGTCTATCCATTGAGATCAATAATATCCCACTGGATTACCCTAAAAGAGATCAGGTACTTGTCTGGGAGACTCCTTTTTGGGCAAGACCTCTACCAGATGGACGATGGTATGACGCTCCCATAGATACGACATTCGCTATGTACTCAATCAACAAAGGTTGGCCTGGTGGATTCATGGGAGCATTGAGAGCAGCCCGGCCATATACAGTCAAACATTTGCCATTTTATCTGACCCCACAGAACATGTCTGATGAGTACAGATACTACATGGAACATGCTTCAGAGGTGTCATCATCATCTCAATATTTGCGAGGGTTACTATGATAGTAATAGCTACAAACAATGGATATTCGGTGTTACCCAGATTGCTTGATAGTCTACATCAACATGGAGTAGGTAGACATACGGTAGTAGTGGTTGATACAGGAAGCACACATCCAGATGCCCAGAACTTTTTTGCCGGGTTACACACAGTTCCCTACTCATTCGGACATGTATGTACCATGAAGATCGACGGTGGGTATGAGACCGGGGCATTTGTGGCTGCGTACAGAGCCTTCAAGAATATGCCAAGACAGACAGATTACCTGCCTGATGGCTCGAATATGAACACTATCATTTGTCTACAGGATAGTGTTGAAGTTACCTCGGATGATTGGGTGAAAGAGTTTGAACGTAAACTTAGACATCCTCTCGGAGCAGTTGCATGGGTAACATGGCATCCTTTCTTTTTCTGTGGACAGCCAGAAGAAGAAATGGTACGACAAAAGTTTGGGGTAGATAATCTTCCCGACTTTGGTATTTTTGGAAGCATATTCGCTACTACCTATGATACAATGGAAGAGATAGAGAAGGCTGGCTACTTTGACCCTCTTCCACAGAGCAAGCTTGATTCATGTGTTATGGAAAGAGCATGGTCAATAGCATTTCATAGACTGGGTATTCCAGTCAGTGCTATTGCTCCAAATGGTTATCATGTAATCGTTACCGGAGGAGACGTGCCGATCATGAGAAAGGTATTTCAAAGACGACCATGAGTATCAATATCAAAACCATATTCCTAGATATAGATGGCTGCTTGGTAAAACATACTGGTGATATGACCAAGCAGATGGAGAACACTCCTGAATTGCTCCCTGGGGTCAAAGAGAAACTGGTAGAATGGGAACGGGCTGGATATAGGATAATCCTTACTACAGGACGTAGAGAGTCATTGAGGGCCGTTACAGAGCAGATGTTGACCTCTCTTGGTATATTCTGGGATGACATGATAATGGGGCTACCCAGAGGCCCAAGAATTGTCATCAATGACATCAAGCCTGGTACGAGTGACCCTATGGCCCTGGCTTGGTCTCCTGAGAGAAACGTAGGATTAAAGGAGTGTCCTTACTGATGGGTAAGTTGATATTCGATACTGATATGGCACTGGTAGGATGTGGGGATGTACATGAGCGATTGTTCATGTATTCCCTGATTACTATGATGCAGGCAAAAACCCTTGTGGAGATGGGTGTAGCCGGTGGAGATGGTATCTACTGGCTTGCCAAAGCTGCCCAGGAAACTGGAGGACATGTACATGGTTTTGATTGTTGGAGACAACATGGAGCATGGAATCAGTTTGAGCAAATGGGCAGCAAACAACAGGTAGAAGAGCGGCTACATAGAGCCGGACTATCCAATTTTTCTCTGCACCAGGTAGATACTGGTGCATCGGACTTTGATCTTGCATCATATATATCCAATGAAATAGACTTCGCTTCCATTGACGGAGATCACTCATATCAGGGAGTAAAAGCAGATTTTGAGCAGTGCTCTAAACGGTTGTCCAAGAGAGGCATCATCATTCTGCATGACTGCCTAATCATTGACGGAGTTCGGCAGTATATGTTAGAACTTGAACAATCAAATAAGTGGTTCATGCACACACTTCCTTATGGAGCGGGAACACGTAGATCAGGTGTAACCATCATGCAGCGCAAGATCAGTACGGGTGTACCAATGGATGAGATATGTGGAGCACCCCTATCAAAAGATGAGATATATGCAAATGAAATAGAGTATTGGGGGTTTCCTAGATGAACAGTCTACAGGGAGGGTTGGAACTAATCAACCCAGAGTTTACACATGTACTGGAGTTTGGAGTCTGGCAGGGAACAACCCTACGTCTAATCAGAAATACGTTGGATTCTCGTTTCGATGTATACGGTTTTGACTCTTTTGAAGGTTTACCGGAGGACTGGCCGGACACTCCATGTGCCAAAGGGCACTTTTCTACCCAGGGTATAGCACCCTACATACCCGGTACACTGATCTTTACTGGATGGTTCAAGGATACGCTCCCTGAGTATATGTATCAGGGCAAACCTATTGCTTTGTTGCATCTTGACTGTGATCTCTACTGCTCGACAAAGGAAGTGCTCGAAGCTCTGAATCCTATTATTATGCCAGGCACTATCATTGTATGTGATGAATGGATTTACACTAAGAATGATGATAGTCATGGAGATGACCAGGAACAACGGGCTGTACTGGAGTGGAGAGACACCTTTGATCGTCAGTTTGAGATCGTGGATTTCGAGGATGATACAGAACGGGGTTATGAGCGAAAGATATTGAGGGTGACACAATGACGACAGCACGTTTGGGTGTAGGGCCTATGTCTACAGAGATCATAGAAGCCACCTATCGCTACTCAGAGAAGAATTATACACAGATGATGCTCATAGCTTCTCTGAATCAAATCAATTGTGATGGTGGTTATGTGAATGGCTGGACAACTCACCAGTTCAGAGCGCATTGTGACTCTATAAAGGCCAAATATCCCTTAGCTGACGTGCTGATCTGCCGAGATCACTGTGGCCCATTTTTTATGGGAGAGGCCGATCTCGAAGAGAGTATGAATCGAGTTTATGGAAATCTGGCAGTTGATTGTGGTGCATGTTTTGACATTGTTCATATTGATATGTGTCATTACTCTGATGATGTGCATAAAGTCCTGGCTGAGACAATCAAAGCTATGGACTATTGCCTCTCCATAAATCCCCAGGTTAGATTCGAGATCGGCACAGATGCCATAGGTATGGGAGTAACTAACACTCTCGATCTCATGTGGATTCTTGAGAAGGTAAAAGCCTACCCTATTGAGTTCTACGTCATCAACACGGGTAGTTTGATTCAGGATACCTGGCAAGCCGGTATTTTTGACCCATGTAATACTAAGCAGTGTACTTCTGTGCTACACAAGGTCGGTATCAGGGCCAAAGAACATAACAGTGACTATTTGACAAGCAGCGAAATCAAGTTCCGGGCCAATTGTGGAGTGGATGCTCTCAATGTAGCTCCTCAATTTGGAGTTTTGCAGACCAATCTTATACTGTCGGCAGCTTTGGTAGGGGATTCTGAAAAACGAGGCTGCTTTGCTGACTGGAAACAGGAAGTCTATGAATCCGGTAACTGGAAGAAATGGACAGACAACTCTGAGGACGTATTGCACTGTATTCGATGTGGAGGGCATTATCATTTCAAAGGTGATAACTATGACAGGCTCATGCAGGTGTTGAACCTGTCACAGGATGACATAATAGACAGTGCAATGAGGACTATGAATTATTATGCGAACTGACAAACCGTGGGGATATGAAGAACTGATAGAAGTCAATGACAGTTATGCTATCAAACGAATCTTCATGAAAGCTGGGCATAAATGTTCTCTCCAGAAGCATCTCAAGAAACGAGAGACGTTTGTGCTTCTGTCAGGCACAATGAAGTACACCCATCCTACAGGGGTAGACATTGTAATCAATCAGAACGCTGATGTGCCTATATATGCGGCTTATACAATTCAGCCTGGGGAAGTCCATCGAATGGAAGCGATTACAGATATTCTATATTTGGAGTGCTCTACTCCTGAACTTGATGATGTGGAAAGGTTGGATGATGACTACGACAGACTATAAGGTGCTAGTCACCACTTCGGGTATTGGGTCAAGACTTGGAGAATTGACCAATCATACCAACAAAGCACTGGTCAGTGTGGCTGGTAAACCGGTATTATCCTATATCATAGACAACTATCCGAAAGATACATCGTTCGTAGTTACTCTGGGCTATAAGGGAGACCTTGTTAAACAATTTATTAACTTGGTTTACCCAGAACTGAAGGTAGAGTTTGTAGAGGTAGACAAGTTTGAAGGCCCAGGTAGTAGCCTACTGTACTCAATGTACTGTGCTAAAGAGCAGCTTCAGTGCCCTTTCATTTTTCATGCTTCAGACACACTCATATACAGACGTGACCCAGATACCATGATGTTCATGGCACATCTACCTCCCTCTCCTGTAGGTTGTAACTGGGATGGAGTGCATCTGATGACATCCCACAGCGCACAGTACCGAACAGTGCAATCGGTGAACAATGAGCTTGGTACTATTTTCGATAAAGGGTTGGGTAGTGGAAGAGCCAGCCACATTCATATTGGATTGTGTGGTATATCTGATTGGAAGGATTTCTGGGACATAGCTGAAGAAACCATTCGAGAAAATCCAGATGATACCTCTCTGTCAGATGTAAATGTAATCAACAGTATGCGGACACAAGGCAAACGCTTCATGTTACCTGTGTTCCCTGGATGGTTGGATGTGGGTAACATGGATGCTCTGGCTGAGGCCACAAAAACATTGAGCCTACCTACAGATGATATGGTAGTGCTCCCTAAGTCTGACCAGGCAACATATTTACTTGGTAATCGAGTGCTGAAGTTCTTCAAAGATTCAGATACAGTTAAACGCAGAGTGGCACGAGCCGAAGCTCTGGGAGATGCCGTCCCTACCTTACTGGGACATACATCGAACTTCTATATGTATGAGAAAGCACAAGGGCCACTATTTTGTACTGCTTTCCCCGGTGATCTTCCAGAGTTTCTGCTTTGGTGTCAGGAGAATCTGTGGGTAACTGAAGAATCTCACCCTGCAATGCAAGACCTTTGTACAGCATTCTACTTCAAAAAAACCTGTGATCGTATTACCCGGTTTTATAAAGAAACAGGACTGCTGGACAAGGAAGAACAATTGAATGGTGAGACCGTACCTGATCTTACTACTTTACTCAAGAAAGTTCCCTGGGACAGTATATGTGATGGTAAACCTACCAAGAGAATGCACGGTGATCTTCACTTCTCAAATGTTATCAGGATGGAAGGTGGGTACAAACTCATAGACTGGAGAGAAGATTTTGGTGGATGTACGGAGATCGGTGATGTTTACTATGATCTTGCCAAACTGAATCATGGTATGATAGTATCGCATGATCTAGTGAACGAAGGTAAGTTCACTGTCGTACCTACACAGTCAGGGTTGGTTATAAATCTGTCCAAGATGGGGCTGAGACATGTAAAAGCCGGAGTAGAGGTAGACATACAGCGTCATCATAGATTGGTGGACTGTCAGACAGTGTTTTACGACTTTCTGAAGAAGTTCGGGTATAATCGTCAGAAAGTAGATATTCTTACTGCTCTGATCTACTTGAACATCAGCCCATTGCATCACTGGCCGTACAACATATTCTTGTACTATTTCGGAAAGAAGATGCTTTTCGATGTGCTGCGAGAGAAGGTTTGACCCGAAGATACCTGCTTTACCTTTTGAGATGGCAAGGAAGCACCCCAATTCTTGCCATCTGCTGTAAGCAGTTTGCACATCTTGGGTATCTATGGTCAACTATAATAGCCAATCTGATTGGAGGACTTCTGTTCTTCTGGATTGATCGTATGATTTTTCATCATAAACCAAGTAAGATTACCAGTAGTCAGAAAAAGGGTTAGGAGGTATAATACAACCATGACGCAAGAGAAGGTACAAGTCACAAGTTACGAAGACGGACAGAAGAAGGTGCATGGCACTTTCGATGTCGCTGATAAGGAGCAGGCAGAGCAGATTGCGGCTTCTATTCCAGGTGGCAAGACCGAACAGGTTTTGACTGAGGAGAAAACGCAGGAGGTACATACTCAGTGAGTGTTGGTGTATACTTTAAGAAGCTCAAACCAGAAGCGAAGCAACCTGAGTATGCTCATCCCGGAGACTCCGGGGCAGACCTGTTTGCTGCCGAAGATCGTGAGCTTCAACCGGGTGACACAGTGGGTATACCTACGGGAATAGCAATCCAGCTTCCTCCGGGCTATGAAGCCCAGGTAAGAACCAAAAGTGGCATAGCTCTGAAGAAATCGTGCCAGGTACTCAACTCTCCAGGAACGATAGACAATGAGTATCGGGGAGAGATCGTGGTCATCATGCACAATGCTGGCCGTGAAGTGCAGGGATTTCAGGCAGGAGATAAGATCGCACAGTTGATTGTTTCGCCCATTGTGCAGGCAAGTTTTCTGGAACAAGATGAACTCACCGAGACCGTTCGAGGTGCAGGTGGATTTGGGAGTACAGGAAAATGAGCAAAGAAGGTAGAGCAGACATAATCAAAAGCTTCATTCCCATTCCTCCAGGAGATTACTTTGCTGTATTTCATAGTGAAGATGGAGAAAATGATAGCTTTGAAGAGCCTGTGGTCGGATGGGCTGTGATTGAGGATAATATAAATCAGGTGGAAAGTATTTCACCCGTATCAGTCTGTTTTGACGGAAGTATAGATGTAGCTGACAATGAATCTCAGTATGTTGGGGTTTATCCTAAAGGTTTCCCTGATAGAAAAGAAGCCCTACATAAACAAGCTGCTCAAATAAGGCAGTTACGACAGAGAGTCAGAGACAGTAAAGCTTCAGCGAGTGCGTAGCTGAAAATGTGCCTGGGAAAGTTAGCTCTTATGGGTAGAGCACCGGCATTCAAGCCGGAGGGTATAAGGTTCGAGTCCTTATCTATCCCAGGCGCAATGTATCAGAGTAAGCGTGGTGAAGCCCGAAGGAAACCGAGTACGTGAGCTATATCCTACCAGATACCGGCCCGTCTTAGGTGGTAGAAAAGCTGGTTCTCTGATACTGATTTCATCTTTGGAGAAGACATGAGAATTGAAGAAATAGATGCAATGTTTACCTATCAGCCTCCGAAGCCGGGACAGCCTGCTCAGTATGTGAGGATTCGTGAGGCAGCAAAGAACCTGGCACTTATCATCAATGAAGAGTGCCCAGAGGTCGATCTGAAGCAGCAGGCATTGATGCAGTTACTCAATGCCAACATGCTGGCAAATGCAAGTATAGCCATTCACGGTCATGCTTCAGTAGAGACCAACCTGCGAAAGGTCGAAATACAGACCTTCGTAAACGGCCCTGCGGAGTGGAAAGAGGTCGAAGGTCTCATGGCTGTGAAGAAGCATATGGTGTTCCGAATGTTTGAAGACGACGGTACTCCGGTCAATGAAGGCAAGGAGTTCACTGCTCTGTCGGATGGCTACATGCGGCATGGAGTTCCGAGTATCGACATAGAGACATAATCTTGGCCTGTTCGTTTTATGGAAGATACCTCAACTAGCTCTTTAGTGAGCCTTAAATAAATTGAGGAGAGCGGGTTCGATTCCCGACTGGGCCATTCATAGTGGTGATACCCTATCCGCTCTGTATAGAGCAAGGTTGCCCACACCTGATAAGTAAAGCGTAAAGGGGTATCACCTCTATTACATGAGAGGGTTGTAATGAAAGAAACTCACAGAGTCAAGGTTGCCGTGAATGGCAAACATATATTTACAACTCCTTGGAAAGATAGCGCAGAAGAAGCACTAGCTTATGTGCATGATTTGATCTTTGTAGGGACAGTGCAGATACATTTACAACTTGCAGGACAGTCCGATAGTACGGAATGGATTCATCCTGTGTAAACTTGGGGGTGAACGGAATCGACGGGGAATCAAAAGCATAGACTGCGAGTCCGGGGTGCAGATGGCCCGGTAATCAATCTGCAAAGCCAATAACTGGCAAAAACGACATCGACATCAGCGCAAAGATCATGGCTCAGATCAACGAGACTCCCGTTCTCTGCGCTGCCTAAAGTAGTTAGGCTCTGGAGCTTCGGGTTCAAAGCTCTATTACAAGACACCCATCGGGTGATGAATCCATAGCAGCTAAGCTCAAGCACGTAATACGGTAGCTTGCACCGTAAGCAAGACACACTCGTAGATGTCTCTGTGGAGATTTTTCGGACAGGGCTATCGTATGCCCTCACCTCCACCAATTTTACAATGTGGCCGTGAGTGTAAAGAGGCTTGATAAGGGAGTGGGTGTATATTCCCACAACTATGCAAGTAGCTTCTGCCCCGGCCATAACAATCCAGGGAGGCAATTGTGCAGACAAAACTTAGACTTATTTCAGGCAAGCTTGTAGATGTGTTCAATCTCAAACCAGAGGACATCACAGCCTATGACATAGCATGGGCATTATCACA
>Ga0265297_10008371_pt1 | contig 13823 bp, 17 predicted proteins | sample Munlanlwell13791_FD_192502 | JGI IMG/M metagenome (GOLD analysis project Ga0265297, IMG submission 192502) | Leachate microbial communities from a municipal landfill in Southern Ontario, Canada - Leachate well 137-91 | ecosystem: Engineered > Solid waste > Landfill > Unclassified | place... | reverse complement strand
TTTTCTGGATCGAGGTAATAGTTTAGAGCGACCGTGCTTGCAACTGACTGGAGATCCCTAGACGCGGCAGATGCTTCAGCGGTCTCCTTATGCTCCTGCACGTCTATAATCCTTACATGCTGAGCAATCGGAGTGATTAAGTGGATACCTTCTCCAAGAATCTTGTTAGACACAGCCCCCCATGTCAAAACAACTCCACGACTACCTGCCGGAACTTGAACAAATGGATTAATGATGAGTAGACCGAATAAGACGGCTACAGAAATGATACCAGTGATGATAAGTGTCTTTTTCTTCATATGATTAATTATTTTTGCTTATTATTTAGATGACTTATTAGAATGTAGATCCAGAAACCAACGATAGTTAGGCCGATAAGTATTTCGATTAATTTTGCCATATTAGTTTACTTTCTTATAATATCCATAGACGCATCTTACGCCACCCCTTGAGCAGTCATATGTATCATGAATTACTCCATCTATAATGGCTACAAGATGTTTGGATACTTTAGCAATTATTCTTCCATTTGGTAACTCTTCTTTTTTCAAATGAACCTTACATCCTTTCCCTATAAGCATCGTAGGAGTCCATTGATATCCGAGTGACTCAAGATACTTCTGTGAAGTGATCCGAAAAACTCCAGTTCTTGCATTTGAGATTTTCTTCTTCCGCTTAGTGGTGTGTTCATCTTTCGCAAGTTCATTCAGCGTGCTATAAACTTCCTTATACGGCTTCTCCGTCACTATGGCTATGGCTCTTGTCGCACAGTCTCCAGTGACTCCTTTATATCCAGCTTCTAGTCTTCCACCGTCATTATATTGAAACTTCATATATTGAAATCTCATTATTTGATGATGAAAGTATTATATATGATATTTAAAAATCTGTCAAGGGGCTACTTATCCACAACAGATTTCTAAGAAACTTATGTTTTATGAAATTTTATGTATTCTTCGTATTCTTCCATTCTAATGATGCACCGTACTGAAGCTGCGTCAATGCTGAAATGAAATGTTCAATATTATTTACGTGTGCCTTGGCGACATTATAATCTCTTGCCTCTTGGGTCGCTTCCGTCTGCACCTCTGCTTTTGCTGCTGAGATCATTTTTCCATTCGCGTCGATTTGAGAAGCAAGAGAATCTGCGACCCTTGCTAAATCATTGATCTTATTGGCAAGCATAAGATTATATGTCGCGAAGTGCTGAGATAGTATGACAATCATTCTTCCAATCTCTTCAGGCGCTACAAGATTCTTTTGATACTTGTCAATAAAGTCTTGGTAGGCCACGAGATAAATATGTTCTTCATTCATAAATATTATAATATATTTCTTTTAGTTATTGTAATACCAGCATCATAATCAGTTTCTTCTGAATCGACTATTTTCATTTTCCCATTTTCATCTATCGCCAGAGACCAGTCAGACTGTACATCTATTTCCTGATCATTGATAAACCAAATACTGTAATTGCTTGGAAGTAACTCTTGTGAAAGAAGTATCTTAATATTTTTTAGTATATTCTTTATACCATGGAATAAAGAAAAATATGTCTTCTTATTTTTTATATTTACTTCTTTGCATCTTATGAATGATCTGTTCATATAGTCATTTAAGATTTATTTATAGTAGAAACTCCATCCCTTTTTATCACTTCAATTGTCTCGTTAAAAATGTCCTTAATATTCTGAAGGTGCGAAATCACAATGAGCTGGCTAAATCTACTCTGCACTTTTTCCAACACGGCCACAAACCCTTCCGTGCTTTCAGCATCCAATCCAATAAACATCTCATCCATAATTCTGAAGCCTACATTCTGAAGCCTCGCTAGTGCCTCTGAAATAGCTACAACGATCTTTAATTTCTCGCCTCCAGAGTAACTATCAAATTCTTTCACCACTCCATCAGCATCTATGACATTTATAAACAATCCTTCAACGGTACTTTCACCATCTAAAGATTCTCGTTGCGTGTCTATCTCAACTCTAAAATCTGAAAGCTGTGAGAGAATGTCATTGATGCTTTTTTCTAATTTTGGTACAAAAAAATCAATAATAATCGTCTTAATGCCCTTGCTCCCGAATGCCTCTTTAACGGCTCTCAGCGACTGTAGTTCCTTATCCATCTTTTGCTGTTCAGTTTTTAATGTGCTGATTTCTTTCTCTGCCTCTTCTGCCATTTTGATCAATACCTTCTTTTCAGCAATTGTAGCAGAAAGAGACTGAATAATATCTTCCGAGGTTTTCTTTTTTTCGATCAGTTCAGACTCACTAGCTATAGTGCCAAGGATATTTTTTGATGCACTCTCAAATGCCTCTTGAGTTATGAGTAGATTAGATTGACAGAGCGTAAGATCTTTTTGGTTCTTCTCTAATATGGCATTCTGTACACTGATGGTCGCATTTAATTCATCTATCGTCGCTAATGCCGCTTTCGCTGCCTCAAAGTTCTTCGATCTGTTTTCAAGTTCAGCTAATTCTTCTTTTGCCTTTTTGAGTTCCTCGTGTCTTGAAACAGGAGCCTCGCCAAGTTGTTTTATCTTTTCCGCGTGTTCTTGAATGGCCTTCTCATATTCTGTTTTACCATTTACCTCATGTAGCAACTGAGATTCTAGTAGCGTCTTTTGTCTTTGAACTTGATCGACGAAAAATGGGATAGGTTCTCCACACTTTTGGCACTTTGCTTCTGGAGCCTTCCCCAATTCATCAAGTTGTCTTTGGAATTGTGCTATGTTTGCATCAAAGTTTCTTGGGTTTGGAGGTGCATTAGATAAAAGAGCATTTCTATCGCTATTATGTTTAAACACTAGCTTCTCATTCTCTTCAAGCGGAATAATAAGATCCTTCAATTCCCGTATCCTCTTAAAGCACTCTTCAGATCCATCGGTGCTCAGTGACTTGATGGATAAGATGCGTGCGTTTAAACGTTTTATTTCTTCTTCTGTAATATTTAATCTATCCTGCGCTTCTTTCAAGGATGCTTTTGCTCCATTGTATTTTACTGAAAATGATTCTAGTTCGGCTTTCACCTTGATGATATTATTGATTTCTTGTTCCGCTTGTTCTTTTTCTATGATAGCTTTTTCGAGCATCAAGCTATATGTGTCAAGGGTTATTTTCGCGTCTTTTGCTAGTTCGATCACTTTGTCCTTTGATGCAATATCGCCGTTTATTTTAGCAATATTTTCATCTCTGGCTTCTATAAACTTTTGCGCCCTGGAGTAAAATGCATCGAAATTAGAGGCTTGAGCGATCTCTAGCAAAAGATCCTTGCGCTTGGCTGCTGTTTGCCGGACAAAGGAATCATGAGACTCTTGCGGAAAAACAACAGAATTAATAAATAAAGAATGAGAAGCATGAAGAAGATTATTGTCTATATATTCTTGTGTCGCTTTAATGCCATTCACGGGAGCTAGTTGCCAAGTAGCTCCATCACCGCTTGTCTCAATGCTCAAAGTATGCTTACCGGCATGTGTGATTTGTCTAATGATCCTATAAAATATTTTTCCATCTGAAAGAATTTCTGTCACTTTAGCCGATGAAGCACCTGAATGAATGAGTGACCGATGATCAACTCGACCAATCCCATAGAGGCACCAAATAACAGCATCCACGATAGCTGATTTGCCATGTCCGCTCTTACCATCAATAAGAAGCCTTTGGTTCTCAGAGAAAGTCAAAAAAGTCTTCGTGTGAGACAAAAAGTTTTGAAGTTCTATTGATCGGATGGTAAGCATAGAAAATTTATTTGATAATTGAAACCTCTTTTTTAATATCTCCAAGGGATGCTATAAAAGTTTTTAAAATTTCTTCGACATCTTGCTTTGATATAATAACTTCCTCATTATCAATTTCAGAAAGAAGTTGCTTCTTTATATCTTCCGGCGCTTGAATCTGCTCAATTCTCTTTTTTAAATCTTTCTTTGTATCTTTGACCATCTTTTCCGTCATTGTCTCTGTAACAGTAGGTGGAGAGTAGACAAAAAAGGTATAGACGTTCTTATCGCAATGAGGGCATTTTGTTGTAATGATTTCTCTCATTAGCTTTATATTATTTTGTAGCATAAAAATCTAATTGTGGCTTGATCGTTTGTAATACTTCTGATTCATATTTTTTTAATTCCTTAATCGGTTTCTCTTGCCTCTGATCGACGGCATATTCCATGAGCCGCGCGAGACCAAAAGCATCAGCCTCATTATCGTTCTTTATATCAACGCTCCATTTTTTATAAACCTCAAGGAGCATCAGGTTCTTGTCCCCCTTACCCTTTCCGGTAACAAATTTCTTAAGAGTCATTGGAGCGACGATGACGAATGGGATCTTCCATCCATATAGTTTGTGTCGAACCAAATAATTGAGTGCCGCGAGCTGTGCCAGTGCTGTTGTCTTCTTTGCCATAAAAGCAAGACCCTCAATACCTACCAGGATCTTTGTCTCAGAATCGCTTTTACCGATATAGTCTAAAGATTCTGTTAAAATATATTCTAATCTCTCTATCTCTTCCCATGCTGAGTCACCCATCTTTTTTGTCTTGACGTTCCCGGTCAACCATTTTTCCGCCTTCAATATACCTCCTTCTTTTTCAATGACAGCGTATCCGGTTTCTGTAAGTGATAGATCTAGTCCTACAAAGATCTTAGTTTCTAATAAGTTCATAACCATCATGTAGCATTTGTGGATCAAGTTTCTTTACTTCCGCATATAGATTAAGCATCTTTTCTGTGCTGTAATCATTAATATCATTGCTCATATCTATTTGCTTCCTTTCATTCTCATAACTTTCTTTAATTATAGAGGCATCAAATTTAGCGTTCATCGCATCCTTAAGGGGCTGAACAGCAATGCTCCTATTAGTGATGATCGCTTTGACGATGCTATGTTGGGGGATCTGATCCAATTCTGTTAGAGCCGGATTAACAATTTTATAGATCCCGCGCTGCTCTAACTTATGCTCAATCATTTTTTTCTCCTTATTCTCATCAACCTCTATCGTCCATATGCTCTTTGAATGTTCCCCAACTTCTTGAGTAAAAACGGATCCAGTTCTCAAAAAAGTCTTATTGCCGCTTGTCTCAATTTTAGGTTCATGGATGTGTCCAATCACAACAGTATCAGTTTTCTTAAAAATTTCCTTAGAGTCAAGAATCGGCTCATTGAATGTATCTGTTGTAACATTTTTTAAAATATCATGAGTCAAAGCATGATGAACGAAAATAATATCTGACTGTTTGCATTCAGCTAAAATCTTCTGAGAAGCTTCTTCATTTGTCAAGTTCCATTCAGTGCAATTAGAGTATGGTATAAACGAAAAAACGAGATCACTATCTATCCCCAATGATTTTAATGGCACAGCATGAACACCTGTTGTAATGATATGCCACGGTCTCTTAATGTGCTTCAAAAAATCAATAGCACTCCGACCGTCACCAAACTTCTCATGATTCCCGGCTATCATGACAATCTTTTCAGCCTGGAATCTTTCAATAAAATTTGTAAAACTTTTTATAACTGAGGATGTATTATTTCGAGCATTAAGATTATCACCCATGAAGACAATAAGATCATGCTCCTTAAAGGTATCAACTATTTGGTCTAATACGCCTTGTCGCTCAGATTCTCTCCTATCTTCAAGATGGTCTGCATATCCTAACTGGTCTCGGAAGTGCAAATCTCCTATAACTCCAATTTTTAAAGTTTTATTGCTCATCGTGTTTACCTTTATTGAGCCAATTTTTCATATTTATAGCTCAATATTTTCAATAGCATGAGTTAAAGCAGCCCTATCTTCCTCAAGAATCTTCATAAGATCCAATGTCTTCTCAGAGAATCCAGTAAGACAATAAACATTTGGTTCTGGGAACATGAGGCTCCCATATCCATTGAGATCAAAACTAAAGATCTTTGGGTTAGCTCCTGTACGAGTCTTATATGCTTTAAGCGCCTGTGTTGGTGCACCACCGTCTAGCCACCCTTGCATATCACTCAGAATAATGATCCTATCAAACTTCTCCTTAAGCTGATGGAAAATCAAACTAAAATCCGTTCCTCCATAATTACGTTTCGCTCCAAGTGCTTCAACAATATCAATAACAGACGACCGACTACTAAATGTCACCCAATGCGTCTGATCTGAAAACGTGAGGACCGGAGATTCGTTTTTCTTTGCAATGACAGCAGCAAATAAGCTTCCAATGTCCCAGGGTTTTCCACTCATTGACCCAGACATGTCTAAAGCAACCAATGTATTACCTTCAAACTTTGGAACATTTTGGCAAGAGATATCAATAGCATCTGAAATAGCCGAAAGAACCTTCACGGAATCCTTTCTACTTGCCACTTCGCTGTCTATAATAGCTTGTTTTGCTGTTTGATATCTAAATGGCAAAACGAGTGATTTTTTTATTCTATCTTCATCCGTAAGGATCTTCAGGGCTTCATCAATACATTCTGGAGATTGTTCTAAAATGTTGCGTAAGTTTCGAAGAAGCGCGAAATATCCAATTTTGCCAGTTGTGACCAATCCGCTCCATGCTTCCTTTTTTAGCGCTGCGACATTTTCTTTATCTTCAGTTTGTCCAGCCTGAGAAATCTCAACTTCCCACGTATCAGTTGACTTGAGCGTGCCATCCATGAGCTTCTTGATCGTTGGAGTCTCCTTTGGGTGCAAAAGATTAACAGCATCTACCATTTTGATTGCATGACTCTCACACCGATATTTTCCAAGCGCGTAGTCATCAAATCTTGTTAGCGCGGATGCCAAGCCCTTCTTCATTGCATTCGGAATCACTCGTCCATATTCCTTCATTGAATATGCAAGAATTTCAGTAATGTCGTCCGGTCTTCGAATGACTTTATCAAAAAAATTCTTAGTCCATTGTTCACCCTTCACAGAAACACCAATTTCTCCTGCAAGAACATGGGAGATTGAACGCATTCCAAAAACATTCCTGGCGTAAATAGCCAATTGAGCTACAAACTTCTTATCATTAATTTTATCAATCAGTTTACGAAGACGAGTTAATTGTGATGCTTCAGACTCATAAAACTTATCCTGGACAAATGATGTAAGAACGAGTGAAATCAGTTCAAGTTTAGCTGACTCTGAAAAAGCTGACCCGCCAGCTAGATTCGTTGTTCGTTTTATGTGTTCTTTCTTATTAAATTTTGACATAGAGAGAATAATATGAAGGGTTTTGACAAGTTTTTGATTTTTTTGAAGTATCCCTACATTCGCTGCTCTAATTAATTATATTTTCAGGGAAGAAAATTGAAAGGAGTGGTTTTTGATTACAAATTTACAATTGTAGAAGTAACTCCTCTCTCGCTATCCCATATGTAACTTGGCGACTGTTTTAGCTCTAGTGAGAAAAATGCAATGAGTATTTTTCGAAAAAGAAGTAGCTCATCACTCGCTACACTAGATCACTGCTTAAAACGGCGGAGCATCATTGACACACTTTTTTAACGCCTCAATGATTGCTCTATAATTTGCAACTTCAAAATTTAATGATGTCTTTTCAGTGACAATCTTTTGACATTCGGTAGGCGTTGTAGCTCCAAGTTGCTTAGCTAAATCAGCAATCTCCTTCAACTGAGCATTCGTTTCCTGAACTGATGGCGCATTAGTCATCGGCGCATCAGTAATAGGTGTCACTGGAGGAAACTGTGTATTTAGGATATCACCGTTCGCTTCTCCCGTAGGCGCTGGTGTCTCAGCGGTCTCTACGGTATTCACATCATCGGTTTGACCTTCTCCGTAGACATCATCGTCATAGAAGAACTGAATACCATGCTCCTTCTTTTTTTCGATAAACTCCTTATGAGATTCAATCCAAGACTGATTAGCAAAGTTTGGATCTGATACTGACCGCGCGAATACTTCCTTAATCTTGGTTGGATTATAACCTTTGACTTTAGGAGGAAGGTCGGCAACATATTTGATCCCAATATTCTGCCCAAGTGCGATAGCTGACATCTTCTCATGGAACTTAACAGCAGTGGCGCTTTCAGCAATATTGACACCCTCTCCATTCGGCTGAAGAATTGTATATACAATTTGTTCCTTTGGGTTGCCATCTTTTCCGGGCAAGGTACTCCAAGAACGGAATACATCAACTAGCGTTCCTTCATAGCTCGTGCCGATAATAGGCCACTTAGCGAATGAATAGGAATTAGGTGCTGATTTACGATCAACAGCATTTACTGGTCGCCCTTCGTCAAAAATACTCATAAAATTTAATATATTAATTATTTTTATTATTATATACTACTTCTTCTTTCTTGTCAAGTGCCCTTCTGTGGATAACTTTTTTAGCTTTTTACTCTTATCTTTTTGAAAACAAAGCACACACTTGCCATAATCCTTCTGTTCCCACCATGTCATCCTTTTTTTGCACTTCGGACATGGCATAATAAGTTTTTTACTCCTTGCTTGTTTTTCAGTAATCAACCAAAGGCTATTACCCGGACCTTCATAATAACTTAAACCATCACTCCATCCACATGACTCACACATATTAATCCACAATAGACAACTAGGAGCATCATATTTTTCGATCTCCTTACCGCACTTCGGACACGGATAAAAAGTGTATGTTCGGTCCCCCATAAATTTAATGATTAGTTGAATATTTGCATTATCATCTTCCCCACATTATAGTCCCTCCAGAATTCCCTAATAAGAATGTTACTATTTTTAGGATCTCTAATATCAATCCAGTCACTTACACAATAGTTATCTTTACTGTTTATCTTTCCTTGCAGTGAGACATTACCTTTTTTGAGTATTACATCAAAGATTGTAAAACACATGAATCCATCAGGTCTTATAATTTGCACTTCAACGATTTGTCGTATCGCGTTGAATAGGATAAGCGCTGCGAGATCAACGTGCGCTTCTGTTTTATATCCAATCCGCCCGATCCGATTTTCAATTTCAGCCCTCAATTCCTCAATATCTTCTTCCTCATCACCACACTTCCATATTTTAACTTCAGTTTTTTCACCAATCTCGACGGTAAAAATAAATGGTATAGTGTAATTACATTCTTCGAGAATCTGCTCAGCACTACGCTTCAGAACCTGAACAAGATTACGTGTTACATTGGCATTATTGGACAATAGGAAATTAGATTCATTAAAGTTCGCGTTATAGATCTCAATATCCCGATCCATGAAGTCACTATGCGGAATGTGGCTAGGTAGATTAAGATCCGTTTTTAGAATGATTCTTTGTTTCTTTACCTCGATCTTCTGTTTCTTTAATTTTTTCTCTGATGGAGGCATATAGTTTTGAATTATTCTTTAGATTCTCAATTGATGAGCTTCTACCCACTCCTATTTTCTCAGCCCCAAATGAATAAGTATTGCCTATTTTTTGGATGACCTTACTTTGTTCGCCATAATCCAACGTGTCACCAAAGAGATCAAAACCACTTTGGAAGTACAGATCAACTTCAGCGGATCTAAATGGAGTAGCTACTTTATTCTTAACGGCTGTAATTTTTAATCTATTACCGACCGTCTCTTCGCCTTCTTTGAGCGCTTTGATCCCTTTAACATCCAAGCGAACTGAGGCATAAAACTTTACCGCGTTACCACCAGTTGAATCAGTAGAGGGTCCGGCAAACATTCCAATCTTCGCTCTTGTCTGTGAGATAAAAATAACAATGGTTTTCGTTTTCGCGATAGCTCCAGTAAGTACCCTCAAACCCTTGCTCATCATCCTAGCCTGCAAAGCTACATTGGAATCCTCAATTTCTCCGTCTAGTTCCTTCTGTGGCACGAGTGCTGCAGACGAATCCACGACAATGATGCTGAGTGCTCCGGTGTGTATGAGTTCGTCAATTATTTTGAAAGCCTCTTCGCCTGATGATGGTTGCGCGAAAATGAGCTTGTCCATATCTACTCCAATCTTAGCCGCATGTTCATCATTAAACGTAAATTCTGCATCTATATAGGCCGCAGCACCGCCTTGCTTCTGGATCTGAGCCACCAAGAACAATGCCGCTGTAGACTTTCCTCCTGACGGCAAACCGAATAGTTCATAGACCCTTCCTTTTGCAAGTCCACCGTTCCCTAATATTCGATTAAGACTGAAGCAATTCGTATCCCAGGTTTCAATACCAATATTTTCATTCTTAGAGGCAAAACCAACCGCTCCTTCACCGAATAGTTTATTCAATTCTTTCAATGTGTCTTTCAGATTGTCTGACATATAAAGTTTTTTTTAGTAAGCGTAAGAACTGATGAAACCCTATCATACTTTCTAACCGCTGTCAAGATAGATATGTGGATAACTTAATTCTCCAATCGTCTTGCAATAATCTTGGCTGCTAATGATGCCTTTTTCTTCCAGTCTTCTTCTTTCATCATTTGTAATTCAAGCTCTCCAATCCCATTTGCGACAAAATCTACGATATCTTGGGGGTCCTCTTTTGTGAGATCTAGCCCCTCTTCTTTAAATCGCTCAATGACATTATCAATAACGTCAAAAGGAACATTGTGCTCTTCTAGGATTGTTTTTAATGACTCTATTTCCATAATTATCTTGAAATGACTGATCCAAATTCTCTCTGTTCCACCCAATCAATATACTTATCAATTTCTCTTTCCCAATTCTCTTTCAATGGTGCACAACTTCTTGAATACCATTCCTTCAATAGTTCTCTCGCGTCCCGCGCTTTCTCTTGTGGCAGCTTCGCATACATTCTTGCGCATTCTTTGATGAGCGTCGGGTGCCGGTATCCTTCAGCTAACACTTCAAGAGGAGGCACATGAAGGTCCCTGGGCTTCATTGGATCTGAGTTTGGTGATAGTTGAAACTTTTTAACGGCTGGTGGTGCATATGGAAAAGCAGCAAAAAGCGCATTCTTCCCATAGCGCCTGAAATTGAATGAGCGAATGGTGACAAACTTCAGATCCTCTGTTTTACAGTGCCATGAGAATGGGAGACGCATCAGGCGACTTGGGTTCTTAATGGCTTGATCGCTCCCAAACTTTGCAATAATTCCCATTTGAATTCTTACCCACTCTTCTTTTGTTAATTCGTCTTCAGCAAACCAATATGCATGAAGACCTCTACCGCTCTGTACCGTCATCGAAGGCTCAATTGAATCCATGAGGCGTAATTCCTGAAACATCAAATCTCCGTCATCAAAGTCACAGAAGCAGGAAGGAAATCTTAAAACATTTTCATCTACGCGGCGAGAGCCACCTTGACCAATTGCAACACCATCAATCGGATTAGGACAGAAAAATGTTTCACGGTGATTTGATTTATTATCTTCAATAATCTCTGACCAGCTTGTGACAGATGAAGCCGGATCATAAAACTTTCTGTCCATGGGCAAATTTTTTCTCACATTAAAACAATCAACAAAATTTGCATCAAATAATTTTAAAAATTCTGGAATCGTTGTTGGTTCTTGAGGCACATGGAAAAAAGTTTCATCGACCCAACGTGGCATAGGTCTATTTTTACAATCAGCTCCATTCAGTGTCGGTAGAATATAATTATTGAGATAATAGCAAGCGGCTTCTTGTTTATTATGATCCTTTGCTTCCTTGCTCCATTCGGCAAGATATTTGAGCGCTAACTCCTTATCTTTTGTCTCTGCAATCTTATCAAAAATATGAAGGTAGATGACCTCGTTTTCAATGTGATTGATGTAGCTATCTTGGGACATGGGATTTTAAGATTTTTTGCGATTTAAGGCGTTTGAGATCTTGAGATGGGGTATTTTACCTTTTTGAGCTTTTTTGAAATCCTAGGGCCGTTTTTCAGAGATTTGGATTTTTTGCTTTGCTGGGTTGAGCCAAAAATTAGAGTCAAGTTATTTTGTCTTTTTATAGGGACGTTTCTTAAGAGTGGCTGAAATTAGGTCCTCAAGCAATTTGTCAAAAAGAGTAGAATCATAGTCGCTTTTTGGGACCAATTCCTTGAGAGCGCAAGTCACAGATTTTTTAGAATATTTTTTATTTGTGACGGTAAGCTTCAAGACATAATAAAGACCAAGAGCGGGATTCGCTGCATCCATTTTTTTGAATCTTGTTTTTAGCGCGTTATATTCTTGAGTCATATAAATTACTTAAATCTTTTGGCGTCTAAACCGAGATACCAACAAAAAAATTTGATTGCTTCTTTACGGGTCAGCGTGATTTGGCCCGTTAATTCTTCTCCTAACTTTTGGTTACAGATACAGACGCCGAGCGGATAATTTAGTAACATCCACGAACTTTTTGTTTCAACCTGGTCTTGATTAAGTGCCAAAAGTTGAGCGTCCGTTTTACACTGATATGGTTTCAGTTTTTTCATATTGGTTCTCTGTATCAAGAAAATTAATCTTAATCTTTTTTCGCCTATTATAGTCATTCCCAAAAGATTCAATAGAACTTTTAACCGTCTTACCGTATATAATTTTTTCTAGCGCGTGCCTCATATTCTTGATCCTGTTTCTTGTGGGGTCAAGTTCCATAATATTTTTAGGAAACGAGATATATGCAGACGTTAGCAAATCATAAATCAATTTCCATTCTTCTTTATTTGCTTCCACGATATACGTTGTCACCCCAGATTTTTTTGATTCAGTTGATTTGAATTTCATAGTTATAATGTTATTCTAAATTTCTCTTTTCCATTTCTATCTAGCTCTGGTGAATAGACGCACGGCTCCAATGTCATATTAATCCCCATTACTTTAACATTCCACCTCATCGGCTCACTCCTTCCACGACCAGCGATGTATTTAAATTTATAAACATTTTTTGGATGACCGTCAAATGGATCTTTTTCAATTTTTACATACGCGGCAAAGACGCTGTGAGCCAAGTCGCATACACGCTTAGAATCTCTGACATCATCCATTGTTGGCTCGTCCCCTTGGATCTTTGCGGTGTGGTGCGCTAAGAAGATTGCGACATTATTGAACACGGCAAAATTTTTAATATCTTGTGCCGTTTGGGTAACAACATTCGTAAGATTATCGTGGCCATTAATTCGGTCATTGATACAGTCGCTTAAGTTTTCAAGAATAATAATTGGCTTGCGATGTTCAGGATCTTTATCAGTTATAAAATTTATTGACTTGAGTAAATTATCTTTGATGGTGGTGTTGAATGCCTTTATCTCCAACTTCTCTGGCCAGAATGCGACATAGAACGGGATGTCTGGCATGGATTCGATATTGAGATCGGTTGCTGTTGGGTCTGTATGGACGTGCTCTCGAAAGCTGTGTCCATAAATCATACTATAAAGTTTTGAAAAGATGTTTCTACCAGTCTGTTCAAAATTGACATAGAGGACAGGAAAGTTCTTAGCGAGTGATATCCCAAGGCATCTAAGGACTGTTGACTTACCATTCTTCGCTGGACCAAGAATTGCATAAAAATTACCAACCTCTACGCCGCCTTCCAGCACAGCATCTATTTCAGCATTTCCCGTAGCAACCGACTTTTGCATCAAGTACTCTAAACGAGCTTGCCGTCCAGATTCCTTTAGATCAAAATTTTCCTGGAATGGTTGCATGAAAAGATTTAGTTAAAAAAACTTTCAAGGCCGAGTGATTCGTTTTGCACTGTATCACAAGTTTCTTCGTCTGTCAAGATGGGTTGTGAATAACTTTCTTCCGCAACATCGAAACGAGAGTCATGACGCCACTTCCCGGAAAGCAAGAAATCCCTCACCGTCCAAAGTGTCCACGGTTTATTTCTCGTAATCTCCCATTTCCCTGGAGCGCTGTCTAATGTAGTGATCAAAAATGTGATTATGTTACTTACAACAAGAATCCCGCGCTCAACTCCAATGATACCGACAATATAAT
>Ga0265297_10008370_pt1 | contig 13824 bp, 14 predicted proteins | sample Munlanlwell13791_FD_192502 | JGI IMG/M metagenome (GOLD analysis project Ga0265297, IMG submission 192502) | Leachate microbial communities from a municipal landfill in Southern Ontario, Canada - Leachate well 137-91 | ecosystem: Engineered > Solid waste > Landfill > Unclassified | place... | reverse complement strand
TTATCGCGGTTTATCTCCTGTTCAATAGAATCACATTCCCCGGATGTTCCATGTACATAGCACTCTTGGTCATACTTCTGTGCGTAATTCTCAAATAATGACTCATACCATTGTTTCATTTTATAAAACCTCCTCAAGAATTTATGCTGCACTTTTCACCAGCTTCGGGCAAATAGTATTTATATCATACCCAAGCAGTTCCCTGCAAACAACCCGATAGCCATAAAAGCGATAGTTGCAACCCCACAGGTTTCCCCCATTCAAGGCATTCCACCACCAAACAGCGCAGAAATCATCAATGCAGTTTTTCTATTTAATTTATTTTCTTAATAAGAGAGGTTCTTGGCGTAAATATGCGCCTATTGCCCTTGACATAACATTATACCCTGCTTCGTTAAGATGAGTATGGCACATTTTCAAAAATAAGTCATTGCAATTTTCAATTTTCTTGAAAATGTTATATAAATCGATAAAAACAAAATTTGAATTTTTCTTCATAAAAGTTTTTAGCATCAAATCAATTGACCGGCTACTATGCCCCTGGTAAACATTATACGGTATGCTTTTTGATATTTTGGGCAATGGATAATTCAGGAGGATAATGGTCTTGCCCTCCTTCTGTAAACGATCTAATAAATCTGCAGAATAAGCAATCACCATGCCTTCCCTAACCCTATCCTTTTCGGAATATTGTAGGCCCTTTAAATCCAATACCAGATTTGATAATGCATTATACAAGTAACTTTTCGATAAAAATAAACCTATCCTGGAAGAATAAAAGTTTAAATAGCGATTATTCCAGGGGTTTACTACTTCATCTGCCGTTATGCCGCTTGACCCACCTAAGAAAATAATGCAATCCGGAGTTAAAACATTTATATTCATTTCAAGAAAATGAATTATTTCTTCAACTCTATAACTGGAGATCCCGGCATTGACTACCTCTATTTTCATCCCCGGCAAGCTCTTATTAAGCAAATCTCCTAAAAAAGCCGGATAACTTTTATCTTCCGGAACGCCTAAGCCAAATGTCCAGGAATCTCCAATACAGACAATCCTATACACATCATTTTGCTTCGGCAAAGTCTCTTTATTACCCCGCAATCCCAGCTTATTAAAATCATACTTCTTGTAATACGCAACCGTTTCTTTCCGGCACTCGATAAGGGCCTTAACTTTGCTATCTATCAATATTGCGGGAAATCTTAAAATTCTTAACGTCATTTCCCCCATAAATATAAATAGGGCCAAAGTAACCAAGGGAAAAATAACCTTCTTTATTTTATTCATAACTTCTCCGCTTCCCGGTCAAGGCAATCTGCCAAGCAAGGAATCCGTAAATTTTACTTATAAAATTAAACCCCGCACCAAAACGGCGCGGGGTTTAATTTTGATAGAAATGAACTGCATTATTTCTTCTTTAAATTCTCCACCAATTCAGCAACAAGCTTTCCGGCTATTTCCCTACAGCCAAGGCCAAAAGCTAAAGCCAAAGCTAAACCAAAAGAACCTAAGAAAATGGCTACGGTAAGCTCAGTAACGCGTATGCCGATATTAAGTTGTTCCAAACCTACAAACACCGTAAAAATCATAACCACTATTTCTACGACCTGCCCTAACAATTTACCTTGACTAAGCCCGGCATTATTAGCAGCAGTCTTTACAATATTCTTCAAGGCTGTGGCAGCAAACATACCAATAATCAAAATAAATATCCCAGCAATAACGTTGGGGATATAAAGGACGACCTTATTCAATAATTCAGCAGCTATAGTAAGGCCTATGGCATTAATCGCGACCATAAAAGTAACCAAAAGTCCGAGCCAATAGCAGATTACTCCAATTAAATCGGAAAGCGAATAAGTAATCCCGCCCTTATCAAGTATCTTGTCTAATTCTATCCTGCTGGAAAGCGTATCGAGTTTTATTGCCTTTAAGGTTTTACTCACAATAGCCTTAAACAATTTAGAAATCAACCAGCCAATTATCAGGATAACGATTACCAAAAGTACATTAACCATAAATTGGCTAATCTGTGTAAGCACACTTCTGGCTGGCTCAAGCAAAACGACTTGCCAACTACTCATATCTCCCTCCTTTTTTTAGTGTTATAACTTAATAACTTTAACATAACTACACAGCTATGTCAAGAATATTCCCTTCAAAAATCCAATCTCATGCCATCGTAAGCAGCAATTACTTCAATACCCAGAGCCCTGGATAATTTTTTCGCCTGGAATAGCGGGTCAGCCTTAAGCATAGTCATGCCAAAGTGGGTAAGCACAGCTTTCCTGGGCCTTATCTTACTGATAATCACCTCTGCTTCTTTCAAGCTAAGATGATCTATGCCCTGGCGCGGTTCATAAAAGACCACCGCAATAATTAGAATATCTGTCTTATAAAAATCATCTAAATCAGGAAAATACCTGGTATCCGTAATCAAACCAAAGCTTGTCTTGCCAATTTTAAACTTCAAACCGTAGGTCTGACAGGGATGAATATGGCGCATGGAAGTGGTAAAACTGAAATTCCCAACCCGGTAATCGTGATTTGCCCTAATAACCTGAATTTTCTTGGGAAAGTTGATTGCATACCTAAGAATAACTGAATCCTCGCCAATTGCATCAGAGGGACAAAAAACTACTCCCTTTTTTTTAAACCCGCCTTCGGTCATTGCCTCAATCATCACATTAATATCATTAGCATGGTCTAAATGACGATGGGTCAAGATAATGGCATCCAGTTTTCCAGGATCAAGCCTCGGCCTGCTAGAAGCACAGTGCACAATGCTTCCCGGTCCGGGATCAATCAGGATATTATTCACTCCGCAAGATACCCATAATCCACCGGAAGCACGCAGCTGCTTAATCATCACAAATCGTGCCCCTGCAGTACCCAGAAATTTAATGTAATTCGGCTTTTCTTCTTTTACTCCAGCCATTTTTTCTTAAGCTCTGCGTTGATTGCCTGCATTTTAGAATAAGAAATTTTACTTTCGTATTTTTCCCGAAGAGCTGAATCAAATGTCTTCAAACTTTCTTTGCCACAGATAAACTCCTCAACTGTAGAAACCCTGCCCCTTAAGGACCTGACAGCTGATTGTATGCCTTTATCATCCGAAACTACGATAATATTCTTAGGTTGTCCGGATCTTTCCACCAATCTTTTGATCACTTCATCCGCCTCGATCATACGCGAAAACACACAGACTAACGATTCATCTTCAGGCATCTTTTCTCCATGAGGAGGATACCCGTCAAAAACAATAATAACCCTGTTTTTTGTTCTTCCGGATAACCTGTTGAATCTGATGAAATCTGCAAGCGAACTTTGTATGTTGGAAGTTTTTCTTGCGCGGGGTCTAAACTGCGGGTGGTTGATTATGTTGTAGGCGTCGATGATGTACTGTAAGGACATAAATAATCCCTCCTATGGCCCCAGAAAAAACGATAAAAGAAAACGATAAAAGAGACATCGCTAAAGCTAGTTGTTTTATTACTCCGGCCTTGGCAAAATAAACTACATATAAACCTTCTCTTAAACCTAGGCCCCCCATGGAAACTGGAAGTAATGTGATCGCGCCGATTATAGGCAGAAAAATAAGAAAATAGATAAGGTCTATTCTTACCCCCAAAGAAAGGCCAACAAAATAAGCGCTTACAGGAAAAAGGGCCTGGATAAGCAATGACAGGGACAAGTTAGCAACAATCATCTTCTTATGATTACGAAAAACATGGATTTCCCGATGCATATCTTTAATCGCCTCTCTAATCTTACCCGCACCCGGCACAGATAAAAACCTGGTTATCCTGTTATATATAAAGCTGTTAAATAAAAGCAGGAGAACAATAATCAGCATAATAACAATTATAGCAACCGAAAAATAGACTATCTTATCTTCTATAAGCGGGCCCCCTAACATAATAGCAGGCAAAACCACAAGCACTAACCCTATATAGCCACTCAGCCGGTCCAGAAAAACCGTAGCAATAACCTGTTTAGCTTTTTGAGTATGAGAGACTAAATCCACGGCCTTGACCAAGTCACCTCCAATAGTGGAAGGAAGAAAAATACTAAAGAAAATTCCTCCGCAAAAAGCGCTGATTAGCTTTTTTAAGGGGATAATGATTCCAGCCGATTTAAGCAGCATCTTCCAACGCAAGAAACCAAGTATATTTACAAGTGGAATAAATATAAACCCGACTGCCAAGAAAATCCTATTCGCATCTTTTATATCATTCATCAAAGCGCTAAAATCAATCTTATTGAACTTAAACAAAACAAACAGTAATACAGCACTAATGACAATTCTCAACAATACCGATAGTACCTTTTTAAATTTTAACATTTTTATTTAAGCTCTTTACCGGATAATTTATGATATGCATCCAGGTATTTCCCCGTCGTCCTGGCAATTATCCCCTCAGGTAGCGCCGGCGCAGGCGGAGTCTTATTCCATTCCAATGTCTCTAAATAATCCCGCACAAATTGTTTATCAAAACTAAGCTGCGGTTGGCCTGGACGATAACCTTCAACCGGCCAGAAACGCGATGAGTCAGGAGTAAGTACCTCATCAATGATAATAATCCGATTATCATAAATTCCAAATTCAAACTTCGTATCTGCAATAATAATTCCTCTTTGCAAAGCATAATCGCTTGCCCGATTATAGATTTCCATGCTTGCTTTCTTTAATTTCCCTGCTATATCCCAACCAACCAAACCTTCAACGTAATCCTGATTGACATTCTCATCGTGCCCAACATCAGCTTTGGTTGATGGAGTAAAAATAACTTCGGGAAGCTTATCTGACTCTCTTAACCCCGCAGGCAGGTTTATTCCGCAAATTGATTGTTTCCGCTTATACTCTTTCCAGCCTGAACCGGAAAGATACCCCCTTACCACACACTCAACCGGTAAGGGCTTGGTTTTTAAAACCAACATCGAACGGCCGGCTAGATCATTTTTATACTTCTTTAATTCAGGTGGGTATTCTTCTACATCCACCGTTATCAGGTGGTTTTCAATTACATCCCTGATGAAATCAAACCAGAAAACAGATATACTGGTTAAAACCTTACCCTTACACGGTATACCGGAAGGCAAGACTACGTCAAAACAAGATATACGGTCAGTAGAGACAATCAAAAGCTTATCCCCTAAATCATAAACATCCCTCACCTTGCCTCTGCGAAAAAGCTTAAGGTCGCTAAACTCAGTTTTTAATAAGACCTCATTTCCCATGCTTTCTCAATCTCTCCATTAATGCATCATACTCATTCCAAAGTTCTTTAGGCAGATCCCTTTTAAAATCACCAAAGAATTTATTCACCCCTCTTAGCTCTTCTAGCCACTCAAGCTTCTCAACCTTAAGCAGTTTTTCTAATGCGTCTGAAGAAAGATTTAATCCGGTCATATCAATATCGAAGGGATAAGGAAGATAACCAATAGGAGTTTCCATGGCATTTACTTTATTGTTGCAACGATCTAATATCCACTCCAATATTCTTAAGTTCTCGCAAAAACCCGGCCAAAGAAACCTGCCGTGTTCATCTGTCTTAAACCAGTTAACATGAAAAATCTTTGGCGGCTTGGCCATAAGCTTACCCATATATAACCAATGCCTGAAATAATCGGCCATATTGTAGCCGCAAAAAGGCAACATAGCCATAGGGTCCCTGCGCACCTGCCCGATTTTACCAACCTGGGCCGCGGTCAATTCTGACCCCATAGTCGCTCCTACAAATACTCCATGCTGCCAATTAAATGACTCATATACCAGTGGGGCTACATGTTGGCGCCTACCGCCAAATATAATTGCCGAAATCGGCACCCCGTGATGCTGCTCTAATCTAAACGAAGCAGATGGGCAATTCGCAATAGGAGCGGTAAATCTCGCATTTGCGTGTGCGCCTTTTATTATATTCCCCTGCGCATCTTTCATATTCGGTTTCCAGGGGTTACCTTTCCAGTCTATCCCCTGGCTGGGAATTTCCCCGTCAGATCCTTCCCACCAAACTGTATTATCCGGTTTCAAAAGCACATTTGTATAAATGGTATTGCTTTTAATTGTTTCTACCATATTAGGATTTGCTTTAGAGTTCGTGCCAGGGGCAACGCCGAAGAAACCAGTCTCAGGATTTATCGCCCAAAGTGAACCGTCAGAATCAACGCGCATCCAAGAAATATCATCCCCTAATGTCCAGATGCGGTAACCTTTCTGCTTAAGCCCTTCAGGAGGAACTAGCATCGCTAGGTTTGTTTTGCCGCAGGCACTGGGAAAAGCCGCAGCTATATACTCAACATGCCCATTAGGCTCCTCAATGCCCATAATCAGCATATGTTCGGCCATCCACTTTTCTTTCCTGGCAACATAACTGGCAATACGCAGGGAAAGGCATTTCTTGCCCAAAAGTACATTGCCTCCATATCCGGAACCTACGCTCCAAATTGTATTATCTTCTGGAAAATGCAAAATTAATCTTTTATTAATATCCAACTGCGCCTTTGAATGCAGACATCTAGTAAAATCATTGTCCTTTTCCAGCTGTCTTAAAACGGCGTTACCGCAACGAGCCATAATCAACATATTCAGCACAACATAACGGGAATCGGTCAACTCTACGCCAATTTTACTAAAAGGTGAGCCTACCGGCCCCATGGAAAACGGAATCACATACATGGTTCTTGCAGCCATAGCCCCCTTAAATATAGACCTTGCCTTCTGATACGCCTTAGCCGGAGGCATCCAATTATTATTAGGGCCTACATCGTGTTTTTTCTTAGTACAGATAAAGGTCAAATGTTCAGTACGGGAAACATCGTCGTGGGCAGTGCGATGCAGGAAGCAACCTGGTAATTTTTCTTTATTCAAGCGCAACAATTCACCCGAAGCAACGCATTCTTTTTCAAGGGTCAATCTCTGCTCCTCAGACCCGTCAATCCAAACAATAGCTTTGGGCTCGCAAAGCTTACTCATTTTATTCACCCAATCAATTAATTTATTATTTGTCGTGGGGAAACATTCCATTTAATTACTCCTATTCGCAATAAATTTATATGCAGAATCAGCTGCCACTGCACCATCGCCACAGGCGTTTATCACCTGATATAAACTCTTCTTACGGCAATCGCCGCAGGCAAATATACCTTCAACTGAAGTAAACATAGAATCATCTGTGATGATAAAACCTGCATCATCCATCTGGATTTTACCTTTTAAAAATACTGTCTCCGGCTCATAACCGATATAAATAAAAACACCGTCGCAGGAAAAACTATTTTCCTTGCCAGTCAATAAATCCTTCAATTTTACCGCTTCAACTTTTTTACCCCCCATAATCTCGGTAACCAGACTGCTTAGAATAAAGTTGATCTTCTTATCCTGCTGCATTTTTTCCTGCAATATCGCAGAGGCCCTCAAATCCTGACGGCGATGGACCACGCTGACCGAACTGGCAAAACGGCTAAGATATATAGCCTCTTCGGCAACCGCATTCCCGCCGCCCACAAGCACCACCTTCTTTTCTTTATAAAAAGGCGCGTCGCAAGTAGCACAATAAGAAACCCCTCTGCCGGTAAATTCTTTTTCTCCAGGGATATTTAATTTACGCGAATGAGCACCGCTGGCAACAATAACCGCCTTGGCCGTATACGTACCGCTGGAAGCTGTAATTGCCTTATTTACACAATCTAAATCCAACACTTCATCGCTCTGGATCTTTACGCCCAGATCTCTAACCTGCTTCTCCATACGATTGATCAATTCAATAGTAGAGACTCCGCCAGGAAAGCCAGGATAATTTTCAATACCCTCGCTCATCAAAATTCTGCCGCCAGGAGCCATTTTCTCAATTAGGATCGTATCCAGCCTGCTGCGTCCGGCATAGAGAGCAGCAGTAAGCCCTGCTGGACCGGCCCCGACAATAATTAAATCATGCATTATTTAAAAACCTCGCTAAAGCTACAATTTACGGGTCTTGGCGTCTCTTTTCAATGCCGCCAATTTTCTTTTAATTCTTAACTTATCTAAAAAAGATGCGTAATCAACTATAAGCTTACCTTCCAAATGATCAATCTCATGCTGTAAAACACAGGCAAAGAGATCTTTGGCTTCTATTCTTACCGCGCGATTATTTTCATCAAGCGCCTCAACCCAAATCTGTTTTGATCGCTTAACTTTTACGCATGCTCCCGGGACGCTAAGACAGCCTTCCTGTATAGCCTGGCTACCCTGCCGTTTAACAATTTTAGGATTAACTAACTTATAAAGTCCTTCCCCGATATCTACGACAATTAACTGCACGCTCATCCCAACTTGCGGAGCAGCCAACCCAATCCCGGAGTGTTCATACATGGACTCGGCCATTAAAGTCAAGGTCTTTCGGTATTCAGCAGTAACCTCTTTAACTAATTTTGCCTTTTTCCTCAATACGGAATCACCGAATATATTAATCTTTAATCTGGTTTCTGGCATTTACTTTTACAATTTTTGGTTTATTTTTCTTTGTCAGCTTGTCTTCAAGAAAAACATAAGAAACAATGATTACCTGGTCTCCCGGGCAGGCTCCCCGGGCAGCCGGGCCATTCAAACAAACTACACCGCTTCCGGATTTACCTTTTATCACATATGTTTCGATACGATGTCCGTTATTAAGGTTAAATACCTCCACTTTTTCATACTCCAATATATCCGCTGCCCTGATTAGATCCGCATCAATAGTAATGCTTCCTTCATAATAGAGATTGGCATCAGTCACTGTTGCCCTGTGAATCTTGGATTTCAGCATAGTCCTCAACATTTCATCTCCTTGCCCATAAGGCCATGCCCGCGCAAACTATTATAAACGCGGGGGATTAATCAATTTATAAGTCTGGCGTGCAATCATCAGCTCTTCATTTGTAGGGATGACCATAATCTTTGGCTTTTTTCCCAAATAATTAAACAATCCCCGGCAAATATTGCCCCTGATACTTGGTTGATTCTCTCCTATCCCTGCGGTAAATATCAAAACATCCAACCCACCCAAAACTGTCAAGTAGGCGCCGATGTATTTCCTGATACGGTAAACAAATATATCTATAGCAAGCCTGGCACGCCAATTCCCTGCCTTAGCCTTTTCTTCAAGAAAACGCATATCATTGCTGATCCCGGATATCCCCCTCAAACCACTTTCTTTATTAAGAATATTTTCCATATCCCGGGCATTTATTTTATTCTTACACATAATATGGGTAACTAAAGCAGGATCAACATCCCCGCAACGAGTGCCCATAACTAAGCCCTCTAAAGGCGTAAATCCCATACTCGTATCTACAGATTTGCCCTTATTTATAGCAGTAATGCTACAACCATTGCCTAAATGGCAACTAATCAATTTTAACTTATTAAGCGGTTTGTTGAGTATCCTGCTGGCTTCTGCGGCAACATATTCGTGGCTAGTACCATGAAAACCATACTTTCTTACTTTAAGCTTCTGGTAATAGTCATATGGCAGGCCATATATATAAGCATGGACAGGAATGCTTTGATGAAACGCCGTGTCAAAAACAACAACCTGTTTTACCCCTGGCAAAAGCTTTTTACAGGCAAGTATTCCGGATAAATTAGCCGGGTTATGCAAAGGAGCAATAGCACAACATTCTTTAATTCCATTTATCACCTTTTGATTAACAACCGCTGGCTTCTTAAACTTTTCCGCGCCATGTACTACCCGATGGCCCACGGCCTCGACAGAATCAAATTTCTCCAGGATAGTTTTTAAACCGGAATAATGGTCAGCAAATTTAGACCCCTTTTCTCCTATATGCTCAAGCGCGCCTTTTAAAATCAAACGCTCTCCCGGCATATCAAAAAGCTTATACTTAATAGACGAACTTCCGCTGTTAATTACTAATATCTTCATTATTGCGCCCTTATTGCCGAAACCGCCACGCTATCAACGATATCCTGGGCAAAACAACCCCGGGATAGATCACTTGCCGGTTTGTTTAAACCTAGGAACAACGGCCCGATTGCCCGGCAACCGCTAAGCCGCTGTGAAAGTTTATAACTGATATTGCCAGCTTCCAGATTAGGGAAAATAAGCACATTTGCTTTTCCGTTAATCGGGCTATCCGGACATTTTATCCTGGCTACCTCCGGCACGATTGCCGCATCTGCCTGTAATTCTCCATCAGCTAATATACCGGGTGATTGAGCTTTAAGCAAGGCTAGGGCCTCAGCTATTTTTTCCGCGGATTTTGTTTTAGCAGATCCCTTGGTAGAATAACTTAAAAAAGCTATGCGCGGGGTAATATCCAGTACTTTACCTGCCAATTCTGCAGCAGTTAAGGCAATACAGGATAATTGCCGGGCGTTGGGATCGGGGATAACCCCGCAATCCGCATAAATAAATGTCCCGTTATCCCCGTACTGATTACCCGGAAGATCCATAATAAAACAACTTGAAGCAATAGTAAACCGCTCGTCCAAACCGATACAGCGTATACAGGCACGGGTAACATCCGCGGTAGTATGAATTGCCCCTGCAACCAGGCCATCAGCCTCGCCGTGGCGGGTCATCATCGCCGCATAATAAAGATTATCTGAAAAAAGTTTCTTTACTGTATCCAAACTGATATCCTTAGACTGGTATAATTTATAATACTCCTGGACGTAACCATCCAATTGATTTTTATCAATCATATCGGGAGTTAAAACCAACGGGTTGGCTATTTTCTCCTGTTGCACAATATGCGCAGCCTCAATAGTCCTTTTATCCCCATACTCCGGCAGGACAATTGTCATAAGCTTTCTTTTGGCAAGATTTCGAATCCGGTTAATCGCATCCATTTTAAATTCCTTTCAAGATTTTCTTAAAATCAACATTCTCCTTAATTAATTTAATTACCGTATCAATTTTATCTTTATCGCATGGGCGGATCTTCACGGTCAGGTCATGCACGCAAGTAGCCACATCATAAGTATCTGATTTGGCTAACAAAATAGGTATCCGGGCTTTAGACAAAAGGTTCATTATCGGCGGTTCGGGAGTAATACCGCCGGTTAAAATCATCCCGCTAATTTTCAACTTATTATTGCTGGCATCCCTAAAGTTACTAAGACCACAGATAATCATATCTTCCCGGTCGCCGGGAGTAATCATAAGGCTATCCTCGCTGATATAGCGCGCCGCATCGCGCGCCTCCATTGCCGCGACAATCACTTTGGCGACAGAACGCTCCAAATACTCATTCCCACAAATTACCTGAAAATCCGTTTCTTCTAAAATCTGTTCGAACGTAGGCCGTGCAAGCATGGGATTAAAAGGCAGAACACCTAAAACATCGATGCCTTTTCTTTCCAGACCTTTTCTTACCAGGCGGTTTATCTTATCAAACTTAACCGGCAAAACTTTATTTACAATTACCCCCAGGACCTTAACTCCTTCTTTTTCAAAAAGAGCTTTGTTCAAAATAATCTCATCAATCGGTCGGCCAACTCCACCGGAAGAAATAATAATTACTTTTGAGCCTAAAAGCTTGGCAACAGAAGCATTGGAATGGTCGAACACCGAACCAACCCCTGCATGCCCCGTGCCTTCAATTACCACTAATTCCTGGTTTCTAGAAATCCTGCGGAAGGAATCCTGAATTTGACCGGAAATATTTCTTCTGTCCGGCTTCATAATATATTTTTCAGTAAAACCTTTTTCCACCGCAATCGGGCTCATATCTTTGAGCCCGGATTTTATCCCACAAACCTCTTCGATAAGGATAGAATCCTCATCAATTTTTAAACCTTCTTCTTCGAGATAGCGCTGGCCAATAGGCTTGATAAAGCCTACTTTGCCGAATTTCTCCTGCAGGTTTTTGATTATACCCAAAGAAACCGTAGTCTTGCCGTCATTTTGCTTAGTGGCGGCAATAAAGATTTTACGCATTAAAGGTTTTCTTCTATATTACGCTTTAAATCCAGCTTGCTAACTGCTCCGGTAATCTGGTTTAAAACCTTTCCGTTTTTAAAAAATACGATGGTAGGAATTGACATTATTCCATATTCAGTGGCCACTTTAGGATTGGCATCAACATCTATCTTGCCGATCTTCATCTTCCCTGCATATTCTTTAGCTAATTCATCGATGTGAGGCGCAATCATCTTGCATGGACCGCACCAACTAGCCCAAAAATCAACCAGGGTTGGCTGGGCAGACTCAAGCACCTCCTTTTTGAAATTAGCATCCGTAAAATGTAACGTACTCATAGCTGTAATCCTTCACATTAAAAGGGTTAATAAATTGGTAGGTCGTAATAAATTATCACAAACGCAGTAAAATTGCAAGATTTTTTAGGGTAAAGCCATTAATCCTGTTTCTTAGACATAATCAACTTGGATTGCTCTGAATAATACCCGGATGTAAGTGAATCCAGAGAAGCAGTCAGCTCCTCCAGTTTTAACTGCTTATCAAACCTTTTATTCCTGTCTTCAATAGACAGGTTATCCAGTTCAGATTTCACCCTCAACCGCTCAAAATAAAGCTTATTTACCTGATCCAAAATATCATCGCGCAGCTCAACCATAAGCTTTGAACGTACATCAATGCTTGTCTGGTCATCATTCCAGATAAGCTCGCCTAAATTCCAACTTAAAGTTATATCCCAGTCTATACTATCTCGACCCCTCCTCAATAAATCATCTCCGCTCTGACCGATAGCGCTGGACCCGCTCTCCCAATGCCACAGATCAGTTGAGTTACGGTCTAATCCAATACTTACTTGCGGCAATATCGCTTTTTTTGCCGCCATCCTCCTCCATTGCGATATCTTATCCGGATTTACTTCAGCGTATTTTATTGCTGCCTCCTGCACATCCCTAATTTTCGGCTCATGCTTAAGATACTCCTGTACTAAAACATCTCCCAAGATACTATAAACACTTCTCTGGCTGGCTTTAAATATCCCCTTTTCGCCCGCAACATAAATATTACCTTCATTATCTAAAGTAAGATAATTCAATTCTCCTGCAGCCAAATCAAAAGATATCTCTGTCCAGCGTTCGTTTTTATAAAGGAAAACTCCTGTCTGGGTAAGGGCAAAAATCCGTGAATCAGCCAACAGGCAAAACATCTTCACGTTACGGTTTAATAAACCGTATTCAGTTAATTTTACCCAGGACCTTCCTTGATCCAAACTTTTATAAACTCCTCTTAAACTGGAAAAATATACACAATCAGCATTATTAATATCAATCCTTATAAAACCCATACCAGACAACCCTCCTGATTCATCCGGCTCTTCGGTATCAACAAATATTTGCCCATCATCTTTATTGGAATAACTTACAAAAACCCTCTCCCAGCTTTCACCCTTATCCAGAGATTTAAATATACCGCAATCAGCAGATAAATAAATAACCTTATCCTGCCTAAAGTTAAAATCAATACTAAACACAACAGCATTGCTGATATGGCCATTCTCCTTGCGCCAGCTCCGCCCGTTATCTTTACTTATAAAAAGCCCTGCCCTTGTCCCGACAAAAATAAAACATAAAGTGCCCAATACAGTGGCACATTGTTTCTCAAGGCTATTCTTGCCCAGGAAAATCCTTTCCCAATGTTCACCCAAATCTTTACTCCGATATAAACCATTATCGGTAGCCGCATAAACAATATTCCGGTCAGAACAATCAAATACCAAAGCATTGATTTTATTTAATCTGCCCCTAACAGCTAATACCCTGCGCCAACTTTCACCCGCATCATCACTCTTCAATATGTTACCGGCAATTCCTGCAAAAATAATCCTGCTATCCTCCGGATTAACCAGAAGTACCTGTGCATTGTG
>Ga0265297_10008369_pt1 | contig 13826 bp, 11 predicted proteins | sample Munlanlwell13791_FD_192502 | JGI IMG/M metagenome (GOLD analysis project Ga0265297, IMG submission 192502) | Leachate microbial communities from a municipal landfill in Southern Ontario, Canada - Leachate well 137-91 | ecosystem: Engineered > Solid waste > Landfill > Unclassified | place... | reverse complement strand
TGTTTGGTCGATGATAAAGAGTTATTGTTTAACGAGGAAGATCATATTTATACTAAGGACGGTAAAATACTTCGTAGTGTAAGTGGCGTTATCAAATTATTAAAGTCTTTTGCTGATTTTGATAAGATAGCATATTTTTCGGAAAGGAAACGATGCGAGGAACAAGGAATAACTGTTACTGAAGAAGAACTGCAAGAACTTGGTAAACTAAAAGCTTTTGAGTGGAAAGATAAAGCAGAGGATCGGTCAAAACTTGGAACAATGGTCCATAATGCTATTGAATATTTTGAGAACAATGGATATGTAGAGAATGAAAATCAAACTACTTTTATTCCATTTTTGAATAAATTACATAAGTTTTTTGAGGATTATTATTGTTCGTACAATGAGTTCAGAGTATCTTTAGAGGGTGTTGCAGGAACAATGGATAAAGCCTGCCAACGTACCAGTTCGCAAAAGTCTATTGTTGATGTTTACGATTATAAAACGAATGTTACTGATGAAGGTAAGCAAAACATAAAGTTTGATAGTATCAAACGTATGAAGGATAGTATTAAACATTACAATAGGTATTTGTTACCTCCTGTGGAGTTTATGGAGGATTGTTCTTATAATTATTATTCCATTCAGTTAAATTTGTATGCTTATATGTTGGAGCAGTTTCATAATGTAAAGATTGGTAGGCTCGGAATAATAAGTATAAAGTTTGATTGGATAAATAGGATACCTGTTGACTTTGATGTGCTGCCTGTGTACTATAACCGACCTATGGCGGAGGCAATTTTCAAGCATGTAAGGAATATAATCCCTTTGCCTACGATGGCTGTAAAAGAGGCTGTGGAGGCAGGGGACGATGATTGGTAATAATTTAAAACTAAAGTTATGGAAAAAGAAAATTTTGTTTGTAAAGTATTTCGTCCTTTTGAAAGTGGTGCAACGGATAATTATCAAGTTTTTTTGGGACAAAGACAAAAAGATGGAATATTATCAGAAATTACTGCAACTTTATTTTGTAAACATAGAACAGAGGAAGATGAAAGAGATGTTCCTTTACAACCTTTTTTAAAGTCTGCTCAACCTGAAATGTTACAAGCATTTTCACAGGCTTTATACGATGCTGGATTTAAGCCTAAAGGTGTTCAAATAATTGAAACAGAAAAAACATTGTTACGTGAAATTATTGATATGTCTAAAGATGAATCAAAATTTTATCGTAAACTTATTTCTAATGACGAAAAAGAATAATGAGTTACGGTATATTCAAATTAAACAAAGAGCTTACTGCTATCTTTAGCCCTGATGCAGTCAAACTGTGTCCTGAACTTGCATACCTCAACGATGACCAAGTTAAGTATGTTATCCTTGTATATGACTTTATTGATAGTCCCTACCGCCTTAAACCTCTTGAAGAACGTAAACGTATTGCCAAAGATAAAATATTTAGCGGTAAAAGCGATCCCGAAGTAATACCTCACGTACAAAAAGCTATTAAAGCATATCAATCTTTGCTTTATGATAGTAAGCACGAACAAATTGAAATATGTAAAACAAAAATTAACCAGCTTCAAAAAAAGTTAAGAGATGAAGACGAGCCTAAGTTAATGGAACAGATTACCAAGACTATTTCTTTTTTAAGAAATGAACAGGATAAAATGGAAAAGGAAATTGCTATTGATGAGGAAATGGTGGAGATACAGGGAGGCAATAAGTTAAGTTGGATAGAGATATGGAAACGCAATAAGATGAATTTCAACCGTGAGTGAAGAACCTAAAGATAATAATTTCAAGCAAGGTGTTGACTTTAATACTATACACTACGTTCCACGACTGAAAAATGTGGGCTTTGCTCCATCGCCGGTAGCCGGTAATATTCCCAAGTGGGCTGACGGTAAAAACTATCCTAACGTAATTGGTACTACTGCATGGAATGACTTTTGGAAAGAGCAGTTACACTATTGTATCAATGGTTACGATACAGGAGGATTACACATATCCGGGCTTTATTATGATTGGCTTAACTTTAATATTATTGATGGTGTGTTAGGTCCTACTTATCCTGACTTTGTGGATTTACAATATGATTTATATTCTGCTATTGATTATTGTAAAAAAAATGGAGTAATTGGAATAGTATTACCAAAGAAACGTAGAGCTGGTATTTCATTTGTTGGAGCACACTTAATAAGTTATGGTATGCATTATATTAATGGTTATCGTTTTCTTATTGGTGCAGGACTTGAAGATTATACTAAGAAAGCAAGATTAAAACTTTATCGAACATACAATAATAGACCAAGTGAATTGCGACTTAATCATTTGAAAAAAAATGATGATGAATTTTCATTAGGTTGGAAGGAAGGAAGCGATCAAGGTTTTCAAGAAATAGAACATGCTCATGGATTTTTCTATACTTTTAAAGATAATGCTAAGAAGTCAGAAGGTGAATATTACCATGATGCTTTACTTGATGAAATAGGTGATTTTCCCGAAGTAGTTACAACAATTACTTCTATTAAACCTGCAATGAAGTTAGGAGATATTACGGCGGGCTTTTTTTGCTGCCCCGGCACGGGCGGCAATGTATTAAAGGGCGGTATAGGCTTAAAATCATTGTATCATAATGCAGAATCATTAGGGTTTATGCGTTTTGTTATTCCCGGAAAGAGATATTATTTGCCTTGTGTTCGTGGAGTTAAAAATATGCCTGACGGTATGAAAGTATGTACTCCAAATCTTGACAGACTTTATCCTGATCTTAAACCTGAACAATTATTGGGTTGTGAAGATGTGGTAGAAGCACAAAGAAGGATTGACAATAATCTTGCACTTGCATTAAAGAATCCTGATAAAAGAGTTTATAGAGAAGAAAAGCAAGCTAATCCTGCAAATATTGAAGATATTTTTACTTCATCAGGTAGTAATGATTTCAATACTGACTTGTTGTATCAGAGATTATTTGCATTAGAATCAGGAGAAAATGATAAATGGAAGGATTTTATACTTGATTGGGTAAAGGACAAAGACGGCAATATCGAAGTGCCATTACAAGTTACTGCAAGAGCAGCAAAAAAAGATGATATTAAGGAACTTATAGTTAAAATAAGGCATCATCCACGACCAGAGATAAAAGATTTAGACACTGGAGGCGTTGATGGTTACAATGATGACGAAACACAAACAACCGATTCATTAGGAGCTGTTATTGTACTTCGTTCAAATGATACTTTAGCAGAAAAAGATATACCACAAGATCAACCTAAAAAAGAATATCCTGTGTGTTTGTATTATGAACGACCAGCACGTAAGGAATTGTTTTGGGATATAAGCTTAAAAATTTCAGTTTACTATAATTTGATAAAAAATACTAATATTGCTGCTGAATCTGATATGGTAATAAAGCATTTTAAACTTAATAATGGCAAAAAGTATCTTTCTCCACGTCCAAAGAGTTTCAGTTCTCCCGATAGTAAACAAGTACATGATTACGGTACAAAAATGGATTCTTATACAAAACCAAGAATGGTAAGTTTGATGCAAACAGGTGTTGAGGATAATGCTTCGGAGTTAGGACCTACTAAACTTGTTGTTGACTTGATAGCTTATGATAAAGAAAATGTAGGTACTGATTGGGATTCTGCGGATGCTTATGGACTTGCTAAGATACGAATTGTTGACAGGAAGTCAAAGCCGAGAGCAAGCAATGAGGTAGAGGAGGATAGGAGGTTTGAGCAGATAGAGTGGGTTGATGACGGGAGTGGTAATTTGGTAGAGAGGGTGAGCAGTAAGGCAAAGGAGTGTAATGAGGAGTGGAAGAAATTTCCGAGTATTTTTGACGAAATAGAAAATAGAAAACAATGATAGTAGTAGTTAAAATAATATCTTTTATTTTTCTTGTGGAAATGATATTTAAGCCAAGGTTTGACTTTTGTAATGGATATTTCATTTGTTGGTATGGTACGTTTTTTTTGTTTGGCAATAGAAAGAGAAAGTATATAAAAATGTTTAAGATAAAAAATTAAAATAATGGCTATAATTGCTTGTGATTTTGACGGAACGTGTGTTACACATGAATTTCCAAAGATAGGAAAAGATATAGGTGCTGTGCCTGTGCTAAAAGAACTTATTGCTAATGGACATAAGTTAATCCTATGGACCATGCGAAGCGATATAGTTAATCCTAAGAGTGAAAGTGAATGTATTATATTGGAAAGTGGTTATTATCTTAGTGAAGCAGTTAGATGGTTCAAAGAAAATGAAATACCACTTTTTGGAGTACAAACAAACCCTACACAAAGCGGTTGGACTAAAAGCCCAAAAGCGTATGCTGAATTGTATATTGATGATGCGGGATTAGGTTGTCCTTTAATATATGTTGAAAACGGAAGACCTTATGTTGATTGGCAATCAGTAAGAGAAATATTAATTGGTATAGGATTAATAGGTTGTTAGTATTTAATATTTTATAAAGTTTATTTGAAGTATTACTTTAACTAAAAATTAGAATCCTGCATTAACCTGCGGGATTTTTTTTGCAGTTACATAGTTTACATAAAGTATTACTTTAAGTTAATAAAAAAAAATAAAGCAATACAACTTGTTCAAAATCAGTGATTTACATAATTTACTTAAAGTTTTTATTCAAATAGTTTGCTTTGCATTGTTTTTTGTTATAAATTTGTCGGATAATTTACTGACAAATGCCTTTTACATTTCCAGATTTTAACATAGTAGAAAATAAACGTACCCATAAGTGGGGCGAAGAAATTATTGACGCTGCTATTCAAGAAAACCTTACTCGTACTGATAGACTTCGTAGAATGAATATTAACTATCAATTCTACAATGGTGCAGTAAATTCAAAGGCTATGCAATGGCTTACCAAAACATACGGTAAGACTTCTGTTACAAAATATCGTGATTATAAATTGATGCGTACCAAAATTAAACAGTTGATAGGCGAATTTCTTACTACTCCTATTACCTCTACCGTACGTGCTATCAATAAAAATGCTATTAATGAAAAACTTAATAATGCTTATTTTATTCTTGGTGCTGTACACGCAAAAGACCAAATAGAGAAGTTAAAACAGGAAAACGGTGTGGACCCAACTGCTGGTATGCAGTTACCAGATAAAGACGATCCTAATTTATGGAAATACATTGCTCCACAGAGTAAAAACGAAGTGGTAATGCAACGTATTATCAATGATAAGATTAAAAAAAGAAAAATAAAAAACGAATTTCTTACTAATACTATTGATACTATTGTTGCTGCTGAATGTTTTGGTAAAATAGAACGTAACAAAAATGGTGTTGATGTATTTCGTGCTATTGATCCTCGTTATGCTTTATATCAAGAATCTTATGGAGATTGGTTATTACAAAGAACTCCATATATCGGAGAATATAAAGAAATGTATATCTATGAAATACTTAGGGATATGGATATTCCCGAAGATAAAATTGATGTACTTAAAAATTCAGAGTATAATTCTACTGAATTTACTAATATGGGATTAAAGCTTGTAAATAATCAACATGCTGCTGATGTTTACACTATACAATTCAAATCTTTTACAAGAATTATAACTAAAATAATTCCTGCAAATCCTATGCAGGTTCTTGATGACGGTACAACCGAAGAAACTCCTCCTTATTATAAAGAGATAAGTCCTGAACAGTATGAAAGTCAAAAAGAAAGTATTACCAATGATATTAAAAAAGGTAAATATCAAATTGAAATTAAGTGGAAAGAGGATTTATATGAACAATCTCGTATAGGTAAAACAATTTATACAAAACTCAAAAAAGTAAACGACCAAATTCAAAGAAAAGAAGATGGTAAATACTATACTGTTACTCCTGACTATTGTGGTATGCTTTATTTTACAGTTGACGGTATTAGAATTTCTATGCAGGAACTCGGTAATGACTTACAGACAATTCACAATATTATTATGTTTCAAATTAACCGTGAGGTTAATAAAATGAAAGGTAGTGTTATTGGATATGACAGAGCGTATATTCCCGGAGGTAAGAATGGAAATATGCGTGATTTGTGGTTTAATGTTACCGAACATGGTTATTTGGAATATGATTCATCGGAGGACGGAAATAAGAATGATGATAAGAAAAGTGGACTTGGAGCTGTTCAACAGTTAAATGTTGGAGAAAGTACAGTAATTCAAACATTGCTTGCATTAAAAGCAGATGTAGAAGCAACTGCTGACAAGATTACAGGTATTACAAGAGATAGAGGTGGTGCTATACTTGCAAGTGAAACAGTTACTAATGCTCAATCTAATATTACCGCTTCTAAGTCTATGACACAGGATATTTTCTATTTACTTAATGAGTTTTTTGAAAATGTTTTGATGCGGTTATGTGAAAAGACTAAACTTAATAAAGAATGGCTCGAAACGGAAGGATTAACAGTACTTGGTTCTGATGCTGTACAGTATATTAAGGCTACTGCTGAAATTGCAGATGATGAATATATTGTGGAACTTTCTGACGGTAGAAAAGAAAATGAGATAAGAGATAGGTTACGTCAATTTTTCCCTGTGGAAATTAATTCAGGACAGTTAAGAGCAAAAGATGTGGCACGTTTTGAACTTGAAGAAAATATTACAGAAGCTATTGCAGTATTGGATAAAGCTTATGTTGAAATTACCAATGTTGCACAAATGCAAAATAACAATAAACTACAACAGGAAAATGATCAACTGAAACAACAATTGCAACAAGTTGTTAATGACAAACAAGGTGATCAACAACATGCAAGAGATATGAAGGTGTTGGATATTGAGGGACAGAAAGAAATTGTAGGACTTAAAGGACAGTTGCAGTTCGGACAGAAAGTTTATGATAAACAAAATAGTATTATAGATTCTGATTTTCAGAGAGAGCATGAAAAGGAAATGCAGCAGGAACAATTGGCTGCACAACAACAACAACAATCAAATAAAGTACAAACCAATTAAAATGTGTGTGTTATGGGAAAAAGTAAATTTTCACAATTAAGCGAAGGAGAGGACTTAGACTTCACTCCTAAAACTGAAACAGTAAAAACTGATGTTACAACTAAGGTTGATGATACAACCACAGTAGTAGATGACAAAACTAAGATTGACGATACAACAGTAATAACAGATACTACTAAGGTTGACGATATTACTAAAGTTGATGAAACAGTAAAAACTGACGATGTTATCGAAATAAAAGATGAGGACGTATTCAAAGAGTTTATTAATACTCCCGAAATAAAAGCAGAAGACCTCGAAGTTAAGGATTGGACCAAACTTGCTAAATTTAATGGTTTTGAATTAAAAGAAAATACTCCTGATGCTTATAAAACTGCTTATCAGGTTCACCTTGAAAAACAAAAACAACAAGTGGACCTTTCAGGTTATAATGAAGCTTCACAAGTAGTTATTAATCATATAAAGGACGGTGGAGATATTACTGACTTCCTTGATCCATTAGCACCTATCAATAAGGCAATGGCTTTATCTCCTGAAGAGAAAGCTAAAGTCGCTCTTGGAGCAGATGGTGTTAAAGCGGATAAAATTGAAGGACGTATTGAGCAGTTGAAAGATAATGAAGAATTTGATGACTTCATTGCAGAAATTGATGCTGACTTAAAAGTAATTCGTGATGAAAAAATCAAAGAAGTTGCAAAAAATATAAAAGAAAAACAACAGGAAAATCAAAATAAATTATCAGGACTTAATGCTTCGGAGAAATCTGAACTTATTAATGTCGTGAAAAAAACGAGTACCTTTCTTGACTTACCAGTTTCGGAAGCAATTCGTAATACTATCGTAGAAAAAATCAATGATGGAAGTTTCCAAAGTGAACTTGACAATGCTGAAACAATGGTTCAAGCATACATGTCCACCAAATTTGCACCAAAGATAAAGGAGTATTACACAAACAAAATTGCATCAGAACGAAGACTTGGTTACAATGAAGGACTTGCTAAGGGGAAAGAAGGATTAACTAATGCGAAGCCAAAAGTAGACATAAGTGGAGGACACAATGCTGCTGCTGACGGTAAAAAGGGATTTAGGAAATTAGCAGAAGAAGTTAGTGAATAACTAAAAAAAATCACTCACTTAAATTAAAAAAACAAAATGGCAAAAATTAAAATTTTCGCTGGACAATGGTCAAGCGATGCTACATCTGAATTAAATCTTATTAATAACCATATGTTAGATCCAACAGGCGGTTATGATAAAGTTATTATGATGGCTGAACAAAGAATGTTAATGACATTCATAGCAGCCGGTGTTCGTGAAGGTCGTTATACTGCTCCGGCAGATACTGATTCTGCAAGAACTAAAATTGGTGTAATTCCTGATAATGAACTTATCGAAGGAACTGCATGGAAGTATCGTATCATGGGTAGAATACAGAAAGCTTGTGAAATACTTGGTAGTGCAGCAGTAGGAACTATTACATCAGGTTCTTCTACAACTGGAGGTTTCTTTTCAGTTACTTTAAAAGATAATTACGGTAAACCCGGTATGAACGCTGTTTTCTATAATGGAAAACTTGCTCGTTGTATGACAATGCCAACAGGCGGACCTGGTGGATACGTTTATTATTTTCAATGTTATCCGGGAGATACTTTTGATTGGACTACATGGGTTGCTCCACAGGCAGGAACTAAAACTCTTTTCTTTGGATTTACAACTTATGGCGAACGTTCGTTAAGAGGTTACGGTAATGTATTTTATCCTGATCACTTCATTAACCACATGACAATTCAACGTAAAGGTATTTCGATTTCGGGAGATGCTAATGCAAGAGTTATATGGTATGACTATGATGGCGAAAAAGGATGGGATTGGGAAGAAAATCAACAGGTACGTGCTCAATTCTTACTCGAAGATGAATTTCAGAAATGGTTTGGTAAATCTACCATGAAGGATTCATTTGGTAATTTACTTGCTTCTCCTTCAATGTATGATGCTGAAACTGGCGAGCCTATCTATGCAGGGGACGGACTTGTTGAACAGATAAGTGGTGCGAATGATATGACTACTTCAGGAACTGATGGTGCTGCTGTTTATGATGACTTTTCTGATATGATTACTACTATCAAAAAGAAATCAAATACAATGAATGGAAAGTTGTATTACTTTGTAACAGGTTCTGACGGTATGCAAGTTGCTTCTGACGTTATTGCTAAATTTGCAAAAGACCAGTTTAATACTACTGTAATGATAGATAAAGCCGATATGAATAAAATTGGTGGAGCTGATTTTCCAGTAGGTTATAATTTCAGAACATTGAATGTTGCAGGAAATCAAATTGTATTTATTGAACATCCTATGTTTGATGACGAACAGAAATTCCCACGTAGATTGTCTAATGGTAAATTAGCAAGTAGCAATACTTTCTATTGCCTTGACAATTCAACAGATGCTACCGGACGTAGAAATATCGAAATCAAGGCTAAAGGACGTAACGGTGTAAACCGTAACTGGGTTCTTTTCCAAGACAACGGTATGACTGGCGAAGGACAGGCACGTTCAAGCGTTGATGCTAAAACATCACAGATGCTTAAACAGAATATGCTTGTATGTTACAATACTAAAGGATGCGGAATTTTAGCACCTTCTTTAACCGCTTAATCTTAATTGATAAAATTATAGCACTCTGTGTAAAAGCAGAGTGCTTTTTTACTTAAATAAAATAAATTATAAACTTAAAAAACGTGTGTTATGTTAAAAGAACCATTAGTAAGTAATGAGGAAAGAATGAATATGGAGTTCTATGATCCTCAAAAAGAACCTAAAAATATTAGGCGAATTAAACTTGTCAACCTCGAAAAAGTAGTTGCAAGGATTAGATCAGAAAGAAAAGCCAATAATCAAAGTATGATTATTAATCTTGAACCTATCAAAGAAGAAAGGTTTAAAGACCCTGCATGGTCATTGACTTTTTCTAAAGACCCCGAAACCGGAATATACTTTGGTATAGTTGCCAGTTGGTATGAAGACGGTAATCCTAAATGGAGTAAAATCATCGTTAACGAATTTCGTACTTTAAATCTTACACATGATGCAGATGCAAGAGTATGGGCTTGTTTAAGAATGAATGAAAATGTTGAAAATTCTCCTTTGCAAATGCTTTTTAATAGCGATCCTATTTTGAGAGTTAATGATCCCGAAGTGGAAGCTGTAAAGAAAATTAACAAAGGTGCGGAAATTGGTAAAGCTATTCAAAGGGTAGAATTACTTAAAGGCGAAAAACTTGTTAGTTTTGCTCGTATGCTTGGAATACTTGTAGGACAGTCAACAAGTCCAAAAGAACTTCATGGAGCAGTAATGGAGAGAGCTTATAATGATGCAGAAGCATTTAATGCTAAGTGGGATGATGGCGATAGAAATGTTAAAGAACTTTTCAGTAATGCTTATTCACTTGGAGTAATAAAACTCGACCATTCAAAAGGGTACTTTTATGAAAATATACCTTTGGGTATGAGTGAAGCTGCTGCAATTGCTTATCTGAAGAATGAAGCGGATATTTTGGTAAATATAGGAACGGAGGCAAAGAGGAAAGATGAGCAGGGAGCGAGAATTGCCAAAGAGGACGAGCCAAAAGAGTTTAAGGTTGAAAAGACCAAAAAGGCAGAGAAAGAATAAATAATTATTTGAAAATAAAAAGGTAGTAATTGAAAAGTTGCTACCTTTTTTTGTAAATTTGTAAAAAAATAAAATTATGAACATAGTTGAACTCATAGAAAAGGTTAGACATTGGAGAGATTTGAGCCATAGTCCTCGTGTTACTCCTCAAAGCATTGTTGAGGACATTCGTAGCACTATAAACAACATTATTAAAGATAGGTATGACAATTTCAAGATAGGAAAGTCATACAGTTTTCAAAGTACACAGAATTTACGTGATCAGCTTGGAGATTTAGTAAAACAAACATCTGCGATAGTTGCAGCAGGTAATTTATTGCCTAAAACATTGTTTCCTGCTGATTACAGGCACATAGTATCTACTTCAATAAGAGTTGATGGTAAAGACTATTGGGCAGTACCAACAACGTATGATGAATTGCGGACACTTGAAGTTGACCCTTTCTCACAACCAACTATTGAAATACCAGCACAGGTTTACTATACCGAACAGGATTTGGGATTAGTGGTGCATTGGGGAACAGAAGGTGTGTTGCAAAGTGGGTACTTCTACTATATTAAGCATCCTGCACAAGTTAACTATGGTACGGAGTATGATAGTACACATACGTTTGTTGTTGGTAATATAGTTATTGCAATAGAGATAACGGTTTATAATGGAGTAACGTATCAGATAGGGCAGGAGATAACTATTGTTGCAGGGTTTTTGACGATAACGTCAGGGACAGTTGTAATTGGCTATACAAATACCGATTTACCGTTATTACTGCATGAGGAGATAGCTTTGAGTGCGGCACAGTTGGGAATAAATATAACGGAGAATTATAACAAAGGAACTATTTTAGAACGTCAAAACGAAAAAGTATAATTGATATTTTTATTATCTTTTAAAGCCATACAGTAGTGTGGCTTTTTTAGTTGTTTAAATTTGCAACAATCTAATTATTAAGCAATTATATGAAAAAATAGTTGTTTTATGTATTATTTATATATATATTTGTGGCGATAAACTTATACGTTAAATCTTAAAACAAAACACAAATGAAACAATTACAGCGTAAAGCGATACTTAACGAGTATAACGCAGGTGCAAATCAGTACGTGGTACATGATACCACTGCTCACAAATGGATTATCTCACAAGATGCTACCGTAGCCTCTCCTGTGGACTTACTTCCTCCTATCTTTGATGGGCAGACAGTAGTTAACAAAGTTCAGGTACTTCCTTCATTACTTGAAACAAGACAAATTGTATCAATCATTGATAGTGCTTTCAATGGTACTCCTCAAACCGTAGCTTCGGACACTCGCTACAAAATTTCTATGGAATACGCATTGGAAAAATATGAAGGCGCTCAAACATCTTTAGGTGTTTATGCTTACACTACTCCTCATGTATTAACCGGAAATGCTGCAACTGACAGGCTTAACTTGTACACAGCATTAGCGAATAAAATTAATGTACATACAGGAAACAACGTAGAAGCATTTGTTGTTCATCAGGTTGCTTTTACTCTTGGAGGTTCTGCAACGACTACTACTAACTTTAGCGTAACTCCGGGTGTTAATTTGATGCCTTACGGTGCTTCCGGTTCACAGGCTACTTCAGGAGCAACTTTTAAAGTAGCAGGTATTGTAATTACTTCGGGTACTATCGGTGCTGATACTGCTGTTGGAACAATATACTTGTATGATGTTAAAACATCTACTGGTGTTGCCGATCCTACTGCTTTTACAACTGGTATTTTGATTTCAACTGTGACAGGTGTGGATTCAGTTGGTACTGCAATGAGCATAGTGTTTACAACTAATGCAGTTTTGACACAAGGTCAGGGTTTGGCAATAGTTGACGATGCTGGATACTATCCTGCACGTCCAAATCCTCGTATGGGCAAAACAGGTATCTTTACTGACGGAAGTTTCTCAATGTTAAGTCCTATAATTGTACGTAGTGCAGTTTATGGTCGTGGTATTGGAACTCGTATGATACAGGACTTCCCTGCTTACGATTTAGGAGGACAGAATGTTGTTTCCGGTGATGCAGAATTGTTTGATGTAAATGCTTTACCAGTTGCAGCATATTACTACACAGCTTTTGTGATTGATGTTGCTACTAAAATCTATCCTGACACGTTAGGAAATGGTTCAGGAGGCAATATTATACAGTATGTATTGTGGGCTAAAGAAAACACACAAGGTACTGCACCTGCTCAATTAGCTGCCGATTTACAGGCAATATCTTAATTTTGGAGAGAGGGTTGAAACATACCCTCTTTTTTCTTTTCTTTTAAATATATAACTATGAAAAACGCAGGGCAGGATTTAAACTTTCAGAATATTTACAAAATTTTAGGTTTATCTAAACTTGAATACAACTATAGGTTTAACCATGAAGCCTTTTATACATGGTTGATGAATGGCGAAAATCAAAATGACCTAAATTCGCAAATTGTAAATATTATAAAACTTCTTATTGCTTCAGAACCAAAACCACCTGAAATAACAATAGCAACAGCAGGACAGACAGTTTTTCCTGTAACTACGTTTTTGTTGACTGATGCAAGTAAGGTATTTGGTACAGGGGTATTAATATCGTCAAGTGCATATACGATAGTAAATAATTCAGTAGTTCTTTCGATTCCATGTCCCGAAGGATATGAGGTAAGTATTTTTAAATTTTAACAATTATGAAAAAAAACATATTATTGATATTATTTTCTTTAATGACATTAGTGTCATTTTCGCAATATAAAGGAACAACTTTTACTGTGTCACATGATACAACTAAATTTTTCTATAATTTGCCCACAGGACAGCAGGTGTACTGTTCGGACAGTAACAAGATTTACATATTAACACAGCCGGGACTTCCTACACGCAAATTATCGAATACTACACATATTTCATTAAGTTCAATTGCTTTACCGGGTTCTATTTATAGTAAGTATTGTAATGGGTGTTCAATGACAAGTGGGTGGGTTGTATTAGGCGATACATTATTTATAGATACATCTTATGTAAACGTAAGTTTACAAGGATTAATCAACGATAGTGTTAATAGACTTAGTTGGACAGATACAATTGCTGTAATTGGAACAAAATACAATATTGATACATTAACAACAAGTGTGTATGATAGTTTAAGTTTACATAACGATACTCTAATTAGTC
>Ga0265297_10008368_pt1 | contig 13826 bp, 17 predicted proteins | sample Munlanlwell13791_FD_192502 | JGI IMG/M metagenome (GOLD analysis project Ga0265297, IMG submission 192502) | Leachate microbial communities from a municipal landfill in Southern Ontario, Canada - Leachate well 137-91 | ecosystem: Engineered > Solid waste > Landfill > Unclassified | place... | reverse complement strand
ATGTACTCCAGAAACAGGGGTTCATGGCCGGCGCCGCCGCCGATGACTATTCCGACCTTTCCTTTAATCGGAGCGTCTATCCTGGCCACAGCCGTTGAATTGCCTATTCTTTTGACCTGTGAGGAATTGATCAGTACAAAACCTTCTATCAGCTCATTAACGATATTATCAGGATTGTTGATGAGTTTCTTAACCATGAGCTTCCTCCATTAGTATGTTTACTGGTCGTTAACGTACGTGTTAAATTCATTCAAAATAAGATACAGAGATGTAGCGCCGGCATCCTGGTACCCTTTTGCCCTTTCACCCGCATACCTGGCCCGGCCCCTTGCAGCTACCATCTCCCTGGTGGACTGTGCGCCCGACAGAGCAGCCGCAGCCATATGTTTGAAAGCCTCACTCAGAGAAGTACTCTCTTTAACAGACTGTCGAAGTGAATTGACCGCAGGATACAGTGCATCGATCATCGTTTTATCGCCCGGCTTGGCGCCTCCCAGCTTCATTATCTTCTTCATTGCCGCTTCAGCCATGAGAAAAAACTCATCGGTTCCGACAGCGGTATTCCTATCCCCGGAGATTTCCTTGAGTTTATTACCCATTTCGATGAAAAGGTAACCGAAAATGGGGCCGGTCGTTCCTCCTACAGTCGACATGAAACTCGATCCGGCGGCTTTAAACAGTTCAGCGCTGCTGGTGAAGCTCTTGCCATCGATTGTTTTTACGATGTTTTCAAATCCGGATGCAATGGTTATTCCATGATCACCGTCGCCTATTACAGAATCCATCTCACACAGGTAATTACGGTTGGCCGTGATTGTCTTACTGATTGCAGCAAGTATGTTTACAAAATCGTTTAATTGCAGTTTTTCTCTCACAAGGTCGCCTCCTGCGAGCTGTTTTACTGTTTGGTCCCGGCTTCCATGACAGCTATCTGTGCAAGTATTTCCTTATAGCGCTTCTCGGTTATAGGGTAGAAATATAGGACCACAGCCGCCAGCAGGAAAACGGCGGCCGGGATCGGTCCCAGGAAAAGCCGTATACCAAGCTGGGCACTGGCTGCCTGCGGCACCGTATTTGCCACGTAGCCCATCGCCTCCAGCGTAATGCCCATCAAAAGGCTTGCTGCTGCCTGCCCCATCTTGAGACCCCACGTAAAGATGCCAAAGAATGCCCCTTCACGACGCTCGCCCGTCCGCAGGTAGTCATATTCTATCGAGTCCGCCACAATTGCATAAGGCATGGCATAAAGCAGGCCCATGCCGACGCCCAGGAAAGCCATCATCATCAGGTTGAAGGTAATGCCCTGGGTATGACCAAGTAAAAACAGAGCCATCAATCCTGCTGCCATGATCACGAAGCCCGTGCCGTAGACCATTTTCTTGCCGGTTTTTTTACTCATGATGACGCTGACCGGGATGAAGAGCATGGCCACGCCGATAAATATCAGCATGGCCAAAGTGGTCGTATCCTCGGCGCCCAGCACATATTTGAAATAGTAGATGACTATGCCGCTGGCGATGGTTATGCCCACTATATGAAGTATGTAAACCATGAGGATAAAGTCATAGGGCTTGTTCTTAAACACCTCGCTGTATGTCTTCAAGAATCCCATGGATTTGGCAGGTTTAATGGTGGCTGATTCCCTGACGGAGAAAACGGTGATAAGGGCTGATACAAGCAGCGCTGCACCGAAAATTGTTCCCATGAGCACGAAGCCCATGTTTTTATCCGGGGCCATCGCCACGATCGGTAGCGCCAGTCCTGCGCCAAGCAAGGTGCCTACGGCGGCGAATCCGAAGCGGTAGCCGTTCAAAGAAGTCCTCTCATTGTAGTCGGTTGTCAATTCAGGCCCCAGCGAAGAATAAGGGATATTGATAGTCGAATATGCGGTGCAAAGAAGGATATAGACGACCATAGTGTAAATGAATAGCACAGGCTGGCTTATGCCGGCACCGATAACCAGTGCCGGATTGGTGAACATGATGATCATGGTGATAAACAGGGGTATGGCGCCGCCCAGCATGAAAGGCCGGCGCCTGCCCATCCTGGTCTTGGTCCTGTCCGAGATGTACCCGATGACAGGATCATAGAACGCGTCCCAGATGCGGCCTATCATGAGAGCAATGCCGGCAAGTGCAGCGGACAGCCCCACAGTGTCCGTAAGGTAATTGAGCAACACAAAGGCCGTGGCCGCGAAGAACAGGCAGCCACCGAAATCAGCCACACCGTATCCAAGCTTTATCCCTACCGATAATTTATTGTCTGCCATTATCTGCCTCACCCCTTACTTCATATTAGGTTCTAATCTAAAGCATAGTATGTTTTAGTGTAAAGGTCAGAGTAGTCAGGCAGGTAATCTAATAGAAGAACTTCATGCAAAATGATGACTGGTAATCAGTATTCATTCTTATACAGAATCCGATTTTAAATTGGCTTTGACGTCAATTTACTGTAAACCATATCATGTCTGCGTAAGTAGTTCATTCAATTAAGCTGGCTGAAATATGTAAGGGGGTTTTATGCTGTGAAAGAGTTGAACTTCTCTAAAGGATGGCATGTGTTGCAGGATGTTCTTGATATGGGTGAAAAATTAGGAGCATATCAGGCTAATTGGGATCCTGTTTCCGGAGTCACGCAGGGGTTCTCGGCCTGGGAGCCGATAGACCGCCTCGAACATCTCCAGCTGTTATTAGCCCATAATCCTAATTACGGCAGGGACCTGAGGCAATTCAACCATGCTCCGTGGTGGTATAAAAAAGAATTCGTCGTTCCGGAAGATATGAAGGGGAAGTATGCTGCTCTGCACTTCGCAGGCGTGGACTATTATTGTAAGGTCTGGCTCAACGGTCATCTGCTGGGAGAGCATGAAGGGTATTCGTCCGCCTTTGAGTTCGACGTCAGCAATTATTTGAATCGAGAGGGGAAGAATTTACTGATTGTCAGGGTATGGTCCCCTTGGGATAAGGAAACGCTCGTTGTCCGTGATAGCGGGATGGACCTGGGCATATTTTTTAACGGGCTTACAGTGATCAGGAACATGGTTAAAGGTACTTATGAACATACTCTGGCATGTATTCAGAGGGATATTAACCCGGTCGGTATCTGGAGAGAGGTTAAGCTGATTTCTCACGATGGGATACGGGTCCATGACAAGCCCTGCATCAGGACAAAGATCATGAATAATGGCGGCAAGGCAAAAGTTGATGTTAATGTCCCCATTTCGGCACAGGAGAAGGATAGTTCCGTTATCTTACGCTGCAGGATCATCGATGAAGCCACGGGCTTACAGGTTGAATCCGCAGAAAAACAGCTCAAACTTGATCAGGGTATATCCGAGCATAGCCTTAGCATCAGCCTGGAAAGTCCCAAACTCTGGAATACCTGGGACAGGGGAAACCCTGATCTGTATGGCGCGGTGATTGAGCTCTGGTCCGGGAGTAACCTCCTTGAACGCCGGAAATCTAAATTCGGTATTAGAGACATAGGAATTATACGTACTGATAAGGAAGTCGCATTTATTTTGAACGGCAATAAATTATACATCAGAGGTACGACGTATTTTCCGGATGTATACATTTCCAGGGTGAACAGGGAGCATTACCTGCGGGACCTGAAAGCAATAAAGGACGCGGGCTGCAATGCTGTCAGAATCCATATCCACGTCGCCAAGCCTGACCTTTACGAACTGTGCGATGAGCTGGGTATCGCCATTATGCAGGATTCTGACCTTCGCTGGGCCATACCCACTTCCGAAGAGTTTAAAGACAGGGCGGTCAAGGTTGTCGGCGACATGATTGTTAACCTGCGCAATCATGCGTCCATTATCTGCTGGGGAGTGATAAACGAACCGGATGTCTGGATGATCGGGGTTAGAAAAAACATGTTTGCCAGTTTAGAAAGGCCTGTTTCTCTCATGAATGTCATCCCCGGGCCGCAGCTTGTTGAGGCGGTTAAAAGGCTTGATCCTACGAGACCGTATATCAAGGGATCATGGTATGATGATGATCCCGAAAGCGGTGATAGCCATAACTACTACGGGTCCATGGACGGCGCAGAAACGCATTATACTGATATTTTTAACACTACTGAGAAACTCAATACAGAGTTCGGATTCGATGCGCCGGCCTGCATCGACAATCTATATAAAATGCCGAAGCCGTTCGCCGGGTTCATAAAGCTGGAGAATCCGCGCAAATATATAGAAGAGCTTCAATACTATCAATACAGACTGCTAAAATATTTCATTGAACACTATCGTATTCAAAAATATAATCCATGCGGCGGATATTTCCAGTTTATGTTCACCGACATGTTGCCGCAGAGCTTTTTTGGCGTGTATGACTGGTGGGGCCTGCCCAAGGAAGGCTTAAAGGCGTTCGAAGAAAGCGGCAGGCCGCTGGGCGTATTTATGGAATATAAAAACGAGCCTGTGGCAATCTGGGTGGTAAACGACCTGCTGCAGGCTTTTCCCGGAAGTGTTTTGAAATGGCTGATATGCGACGCTGACGGTAATAATGTGGCCGAAGGTTCGAAAGAGGTCGACATCGGCAGCGATAGTGCAATCAGAGTTTGCGATCTATCCCTCAAGTTAAAGGCAGATACACATTACAATGTAATACTGCAGCTGCAGAATGCTTCAGGTAAAATGCTGGCGAGAAATGTCTATAAGGACGCCTTTGTTCATCCGCCGCATCCACAAGGTCATCCCGATAGACTGGACGAGGAACTCGGCATGCGTCTTTTCGGTTTGCCCAATGATTGAACAGCTGGATTCAGATCATTTCTTGAAGCTTCCGAGCAGGGTGCCGTTTATTTAATGGCGATAACCTCGATCTCTACCGGTATGTTGGCCGGCAGCTGTTTGGCCGCGATGCAGGTCCTGGCCGGCTGCCTGTCCTTGAAATAAGTCGCGTAAACCTCGTTCATCGAGTTGAAATCGGCCATATCGCGCAGATACACATTGGCTTTGACCACCTTGTCCAAGTCGCTGCCGGCGGTTTTCAGAATTCTGCGTATATTATCGAGTGTAATGGCGGTCGCTTTCTTAACATCTTCAAGCTCGAAGATGTTCCGTTCCACGTCGACCGGGCCCGTGCCGGAAACAAAGATGAATCCCCCGGCCTCAACCGCATGGGAATAAGGGCCAGCTTTTACCTGCCCCTCAACGTTGTGGACTTTCTTTTCCATATCGAGCTTCTCCTCCGATCGTGCTATTTCAGACCTTTTCTATTGTATCGTGTTTGAGGAGAAAACGAGAAAACCCGCCCGGGGGCTATGCAGCGACGGTAAATCAGGCCAGAGCTTCTATTTCATGCTCGGCGCGGCTGATGATCTCCCTGATGCGCGAGAGCTTTTCCGCGTCCATAGTCCGTGCTTTCCGCATTACGCTCCTGGCGAAATGCCCCATCTCATGCATGACGTCATGCATCTCCTTGTGCCGTCCGCCCCTGCACCAGTCGTGCATATGCGCCTTGATCTTATCCATGGTCTCACCCCTCTCTTTCAGGAATTCCTTGCCGGGATCCGTGATGGTGTACACTTTTTTGCCGTCCTGCTCGGACGACTTCACGTATCCCATGTCTTCCAACAACTGAAGGGTGGGGTAAACGCTGCCCGCACTGGGGGAGTAAAATCCGAAGAAGCGGTCCTCCAGTGCGCGAATGACCTCGTACCCGTGAGCAGGCTTTTCCTTGAGCAAATCGAGAATCACGTATTTAAGGTCGCCCTTTTCGAAAAATCGGGAACGGCGCTCACGCTCAAAATGCCTTCCGCGAAACATATTACACCTCCATGACTGATATATTACGATATATCGTAATATAACATGTTATATTTTGTCAAGCGGGGTATGTGGATATGGCAGGGAATTTTATGCTGGTAATGGCAGGAGATATAGGCTTGTTTGCTTGAGCTGACTGAAAGAGCTGTATCTTACTTGGCGGTCCGCTTCTTGCCGGCCTTTTTCCGTTTCTGCATCCCTTCTTGTATATTATCATGCAGCCAACTGATCTCAAGTCGGCGGTTGCTGACGATATGGGATTGTAACTGGTTGTCGGGTGTCATCACCGATTCAAGATGTTCGCAGGTTTTTTCCGCAGCCGCCAGCAGCTTGACCGCGTCTTTGAAAGAATCGTCCTTAACCCTGCTCTCAATAAATTTAATCTGATTGAACAGATCCTTGCTGATAGCTGCGAATTGATTGGATGCCATGGAGTTACTCCTTAACTTAATGCGGACGATATTTGCAAGCAGAGCTTTTCTGAACTTGTAACCGTACTTAAATTATACGACACTTAACATAAAATTTCAAATTTAACACGATATTATTTATCACTGCCGGCGCCGCACTATTAATTGCATTGACGAACTCAAGGTCTATGTAATAGTCTTATTGGAAGGGGAGGTTGTGCAGCATGAAATCAATGCATTCAGATATACCGATCGAGCGCAACATTGCTATGGAGCTGGTGCGTGTAACTGAGGCTGCCGCTCTGGCTGCAGCGCGCCATCTGGGCAGGGGCGATAAAACGATCGTTGATGCAGCCGCGGTAAACGCCATGCGTTATGTGCTGGGATATGTGCACATGGACGGCATCGTGATCATCGGTGAGGGGGAGAAGGACCATGCTCCCATGCTTTACATAGGCGAGCATATCGGCGGCGGTTCGGGACTGAAGGTGGACATCGCCGTGGACCCCGTGGACGGGACCAACCTGGTCGCCAGGGGCCTGCCCGGCGCCATCGCTGTGGTGGCGCTTTCCGCCAGGGGAACCATTCACTGGCCCAGGCAATTCGTCTATATGGATAAGATCGTTACCGGACCCGAAGCCAGAGACTGCATCGATATCAATGCTCCGGTAGCGCAAAACCTCAAGAATATCGCCGCGGCCAAAAGAAGGAAGATATCCGAGCTGACCGTTGTGGTGCTGGACAGGCCGCGCCATGAGCGCCTGATAGCTGAGATCAGGAGCGCCGGAGCCAGGGTCAAGATGATCTCGGATGGCGATATCGCCGCCAGCATCGACGCAGCCCTTCCCGAGCGGGAGGTCGATGTTCTGATGGGCATCGGCGGCACGCCTGAAGGCGTCCTCTCCGCGGCGGCCATCCATTGCATCGGCGGCGCCATCCAGTGCAAGGCATGGATGCGCGACAGCAGCGAGAGAGAGGCAGCACAGAAAGCAGGCATAAACGTCGACAAGGTTTATAAGACGCAGGACCTGATAGACAGCGACGACGTCTTTTTCGCCGCCACCGGCATCAGCAGCGGCGAGCTGCTCAAGGGTGTGCGTTATTTCAGCGGCGGGGCGCAGACGCAGTCCATTGCCATGCGCTGCCGCTCCGGCACCGTGCGCTGGATCGACGCTCAGCACAACTTCGACCGACTGGACAAACTCAGTTTCTTTGAAGTACATTGAAGTATCTTCGGACAGGTCAAATCGAAAGGAGGATAAATAAATGCCACACGCACGGCTGAATACCGCATATCTTAAGGTACAGGCGACTTTTCCTGATGAAGAACAAAGCAAGTCCATGGAGAAGGCGCTGGCTATCAAAAAAAAGATCGAAGACCTGCTCAAGAAAGAGAAGCTTGAGATTTACGAGGTCGTCCTCGAGACTATTCAGAAAAGCCGCTGACCAGTATCTCCGGGTCCGCCCCCTTAACGTAATCGATCATCCAGCGGGTAGCGGGCTTGAACAGCGGCTCCATTTTTATGCCTGCGCGTAACGCAAGCTCAATCAGAGGGAGGAAGAATTTAGCCAGGGGATTAACAACTCCAGAAAGGGGCTCCAGCAGACAGGCCAGTATCCAGTTGACCGGGCTGAACAGTATCACCAGGGCATCCAGTATTATCAGGTCCAGAGACAGTGATCTCCTCTTTTTACGGCCGTCTTCCAGCGTTTCCTGATTTGCGCAATCGTTTTCCCAGCAATGGTAGTATCTCAAAAACATCCTCACCCATTTCCTTAAAACGAGTGGATCTTTCCTGACGGCATTTAAAATGCCGTTGACGAGGGGGGTGCCGGCATGGGTCAGTATGCCCGGACCGAACTGATAATTGATCTTTGATTTAAGGTCCCTGCGGTCACGGCTTTCCTGCGCTTTGCGCAGGTTCCATCTACCTCTGCAGGTGATCGCCCACTGGATGATTCTGTGAGCCCGAATCCTGCGGTCGTATCGTTCCAGAAAGCCAGCAGAAGTATCATTGGCATTGATGGCTTCAATGGCCGTATCAGCCGCGATCTCCGCCGAAAACCAGGCGGTGGGCACGCCGTCGCACAGCCCTGTGCTCTCCAGCCCGGCGACGTCTCCCGCCAGCATCATCCCGTCCGTGTAGTTGGGCATGTTGCGCAGCGTATCGTCCAGACCGACATATATGCCGAAGCCCTCCCACATCCTGGCCCTCAGCTTCACCCGGGGTGCTATTTCGTCCCTCCACCAGGGAAGCTGCCCGGTTATATTCTCGTGGTACTCGTCGAACAACCGCCTTAGATTTGGAACCTGTCCGTCATCGAAGGCCAGGCACTGGTCCTGCATCCAGTGAATGCTGTTTTTATAAGGCCAGCTCATCAGCCCGTTGCCGTGTCCCAGGGGCGGCGCCAGCTTCTGCTCGTCGAAAGCCCAGCAGAACCGCAGGCTGTGCCCGAAAACTTCGTCGATTACCTCTCGGGGACATTCGTAATCATACGTATCGGCCAGTGAGATTGTCTGGGGCGGATATTTCTCTCTTACGCCGGCCTTGATGGCCAGTATACCCTGCGACCCCTCGCAATTTATCACGATCTTCGCCCCTATCTCCTCGCCCTTTTCGGTCACGACACCCTCGATACGGCCGTCGTTTTTAATTACGTCCACTGCGGTGGTGCAGGTCAGTAACTCGGCGCCGGCCCTGACGGCCTGCTGCGCCTCCCAGGTGCAGAAGGGCTTGCAGTATGCGTTGTAGCCGAAGGTGATGATGGGGGAAACGGGCTTGGGTATGCGCAGTTCGACGATCTCGATATCCTCGCTTTTAACGTCGTAGATGACATAATTTCTGATGCCGTCCACGGGCCTCTCTATCGGCGGGTTGCCGTCCCGAATGAATGCAGGTCCGAAAAGAAAGCCGTAGATTGGGATGGTGAGGCCGGAGATTACCTTTTCACCGGGATTCTGCGACCTTTCCAGCATGAGCGTTCTCAGGCCGGCATCGGCGCACTTTTTGGCTGCGACCGGGCCGCCGAATCCGGCCCCGATCACGATGACGTCGTATTCCCGGCGCGCCATGCTATCCCCAGTCGCTCCTGTATCCGCTGCCGCCCGGCGGCCAGCGGAAACTTATAGCCCCTTCCCCGCAGACATACCAGCAGGAGGCGCATTCCATGCATTCGGCCAGGCTTCTGATCCTGGCCAGCTTCTTTTCCATCTCAAAACAGCGCCCCAGGCACACTTTTATGCAGTTGCCGCAGCCCGTGCACCTCTTGTCATCGATCTTTATGAAAGCGCCCGTATCACCGACCCATTCCACACCGGGATATCTATCCGATGTCCTCACCATCTCTTCGTTCCTGTTCACACTACTATATCATTTTGTGCGGAAGATTGCTGTGATAGATCCATCGCTCCATCAAATGCGCGAATCTTTGGTGGAGATCGGTGTCGTATCCGATTTGGAAAGAAAAAAAATGCGGAGTATACTGGATTGGGTAGAAGTGCTGCAGGGTTGGTGTTCAGACATACAATCCTGAGGAGGACGGCATGAAGTTACTCAAATTATTGGGCAGCATATATTTAGCACTGGGATTGACCGTGATGCTGGCGCTTTTTATTCATGACTGTCTGGCCAATGATAAGTTCCTTCTGCACTTCGTCGGGATCTTCCTCGTGATCCCAGCGATTATTTATATTTTTTGGAGAGTGAGCGAGGATGCAGAGGAATATATCAAACAGAACGAGCACCGCATCAATTCCTTTGTGCGTGCGTTTGAGAGCCGGCTCAAGGGTCTTTGAATCGGCCGGACTGCCCTCTGCTCAGTGCTATTTGGACTCGTTAAAATTCAATTGGTAATACCTGTCGTTTTGGGGCAGGTTCACGGTAAAATTCGGCAGTAATTCCACTTCAGCCCGGCCTCTGGTTATGCGCGCATCGATCACATGGCCCCCTGATTTCCCGTCGGCCGTGATAAAATGGGCGTGATAGCCGGGATAGACGAAATCCTTCATCTGGACCGGGCTGTAGGTCATAGCCATTACCACATCTACATTATTGAAATCAAAAGTCGGCTCATTCTGCGTAATGGTGGAATATGGTGTGGAAGGGTAAGGCTGGTCCAGCTTCGTCAGGGTCCTGGCTTTGATGAACTCGAAATTACCGTTCAGTTTGATGGCATAGAATATGTTCTGCGTGAGCAGCTGCTGGCTGATATATTGCTGGAGCTCCTGGTAGCTCATCGGTTTATCTATGATTATGACTTCGTACGGCTTGAAGAACGTGGCTGTAGTGTTGGACATGCGCATGGCGTCATCGGCCGCGTTTAACTTTCCACCCGGGCCTATCCGGTAGTATTTGCCGTCCAGTCCCACCATCTCGCCGTCGAGGGCATTGAAGTTGCCCAGGGCGAAATCACCCTGATGCTTCAGGTCGGCAACGGTCACGTCTCCATCGTATACTCCGCGGCTGAGAGCACCATACGTTCCCGTTATATAAAGTGTTTTGTCGGACGCCTGCGGCGCCGCGCATCCGGCGAGCAGTGTGACACAGATCAAAATCAGACTGAAAGCAAGTGGGATGGCTGTTATAGTCCGCCTCTTCATGATAGACCACACCTCCTTATCACCGTAATCATGCCCGGCTGAAAGTCCCTGCCGGCCTGCGGATATTCCGTAGTATAAGGTGGCCCATCGTGCAAGTCAAAACAGGCTACGGACATTTATAGTGCACTTTCAGAAATATTTATATCTGTAATATACTGTGCATGTGGGGATCAAACCAACATCCTGGAAACAGGTCATTCTCTATCTGGCCGTGCTTGCCGCGGCTTATCTGCTGTTCAATTTCCTCAGCGGCAATAATGTCCTTTTCCATTGCACGCAGCCGGCATCTCCTGTTGAGCAGGCTGCCTCTTCAGCCAGCCAAACCCAGGCCGGCGAATCCATCGATTTGGCCGTAATTAATGTCTCCGAGCTGCCTCCCGAGGGCAGGACCACGCTGGCGCTGATTAAGAGCGGCGGCCCCTTCCCTTATTCCAAGGACGATACAGTGTTCAGCAACTATGAAGGATTGCTGCCGGCCAGGCCCGGCGGCTACTATCACGAATACACCGTGGTTACGCCGGGCTCGCACGACCGTGGCGCGCGCCGCATTGTTGCCGGCGGCAGCGGTGAATATTACTATACCGACGATCACTACAGGTCGTTCAAGTTGATACAGGAGTGAGGCATGCATGACTGGGCAGGAATATTCAGCACTTATTTAAATACGGGAGTTTACCTGGCTGCGCCTGATGCCCATGCCGCCATCCGCCAGGCCGCACGTTCCAGGGACCTGGAATATGCTGAGGTAGATCTTAAGCGCGTGAAGGATAAACGGGGTTTTCTCAAGAAGACTACTGATGCTCTCAGCTTTCCAGCTCATTTCGGCATGAACTGGGACGCGTTCAACGATTGCCTGACCGATATGTCGTGGAAGCCGGCGGCGGGATATGTCGTCCTTTTTAAGAACTACCAGTCATTCGCTATCAAAGACGCGCTTGATGCGCATATGGCGGAAAGGATATTCGACTCTTCGGCGCAGTACTGGAAACAGAAGAAAACGCCGTTCTATGTAATCCTGCATGAGTAAAGGAGGCTGAATATGTCGGACAAACGCATACAGGAGCTGGCTGAGAAATTCATTGCCGCATGGAATACGCAGGAGGTCGACAAGGTTGCCGCTTGTTATTCCGAAGACCTGGTCTATACCGATCCCAATCTAAAAGGGGAGATAACTGACCAGCAGGCACTGCGCCGCTACCTGGCCAAGCTCTTCGCTGCATGGAAAATGAGTTGGTCTATCAAGGATGTTCAGGCGTTCAAGAATATGGACGGCGCCGCCGCCAGATGGCACGCCACCTGGCAACCGGCGGTTGGTGGAAAGACCGTGGAGGCAGACGGTATGGATTTTATTGCATTCAAAGGGGATAAGGTTCAGCGCAACGAGGTCTATTTCGACCGTATGGTCATCGCCGACCTGCTGAAGAAATAATCACGGGACTTCATCTTCATGCCTACGGTCACTCAAGGCTGCTTAAATACATACATATAGCGCCGCAGGCAGCCACATTCAGAGACTCGGCTTTATCCCTTTTAATAGGTATTTTTACTCTTTGGTCCGACTTCTGCAGTAGCGCTTCTGATAATCCGGCCGCCTCGTTGCCTAGCGCAAGCACCAGACTGTTATGTTTGTTAAGCATCGCAGCCGCTGTCTGTCCCCGCAGGTCGGCGGCTGCCAGGACATGTCCCCGCCTCCTCAACTCATCCACAAGGTCAAGGTAAGAGGCCGTCCTTCTTATCCAGAGAGACAGGATGCTGCCTGCCGTTGATTGCACGCATTTAGGGGAAAAGGGATCGGCGCATTTATCGGTCAGTATAATACCCGAATAATCGAAGGCGGCGGCAGTGCGGATAAGCGTTCCCACGTTGCCGGGGTCCTGTACGTCCTCCAGCAGCAGTATTCTGGTTCCCGCCTGCGGAGGCAACCCGTCTGTATATGTATCGACGGGCAGCCGCACTACAGCTGCGATCCCCTGGGATGCCACGGCGGAGCTGATGGACTTCATCTGGACCGGGGTAACAAGCCGGAGTATATGGCTACCATAGCCGGTGGGCGCCTCCCCTGTGTAGAGTATCTCGAGTATGCTGCCCGGGCTGCTCCTGGACACCTGGTCGATGGCGCGAGGTCCCTCCAGCAGGAATGCGCCTGCTTCATGTCTGCCTTTATGGGCTGTTAGCTCCCGGTACCATTTAAGCGGTTTCAGCGGCGGGACCTCCAGTGTCTGACGACTTCGACCGCCGATGGGATCAGCGATACCACAATGATCGCCAGTATGAAGATGGAGAAGTTGTCTCTTACGAAAGGCAGGTTGCCGAAGAAGTATCCGCACAGTATACAAATGGTCACCCACAGCAGGCCGCCGGTTATATTGAAGAAAAGGAAGCGGGGATAGTTCATCTTACCCACACCGGCGATGAAAGGGGTGAAGGTCCTGAGTATGGGAGCAAACCTGGCCAGGACGATGGCCGTTCCCCCGTATTTTTCGAAAAATGCGTGCGTGCGGTCGATATATTCTCTCCTGATATATCTGTAATCTCTGGTATAGACCTGCTCCCCGATAAGGTTGCCGATAAAATAATTGAAACTGTCGCCCAGTGCCGCGGCCAGCCACATCAGCAGGATCAAGAGCCACAAATTCAATGCGCCCAGGGCAGCAAATCCGCCGACCGCGAAAAGCAATGAATCGCCCGGGAGAAAGGGAATGACCACCAGACCGGTCTCACAAAAAATGATGATAAACAGTATGGCGTAAACAAAGGGGCCGTATTGCTGAATCAGCGCCCCGAGGTAAACATCAACGTGAAGAACAACATCTACGGCCCTGCATACCCACTGACCGGCAGCCGTATCTTTAAAGAAAATTACGGCCACGGCTATTGCTGTCAGCAGGATCAGGGCGATGATGATACAGACCAGCAGCAGCCTGTTGGACAATAACCCGTCGCGTTCCCGTATATCAGAATCCTTTCGTCGTCATTAATAAAAAGGGCCGCCTCTGAAGTACCAGGGGTAGTAATAATAGGGCGTTATGTAGGAGTT
>Ga0265297_10008367_pt1 | contig 13826 bp, 13 predicted proteins | sample Munlanlwell13791_FD_192502 | JGI IMG/M metagenome (GOLD analysis project Ga0265297, IMG submission 192502) | Leachate microbial communities from a municipal landfill in Southern Ontario, Canada - Leachate well 137-91 | ecosystem: Engineered > Solid waste > Landfill > Unclassified | place... | reverse complement strand
TCCGGCTGGAAAGTGGTGCTGAACATGCCGAACCGCATCGTCTCCGGCCCCGTCCGCGAGCTGACCCTGCACGTCGCCTCGCTCGCCCTGGCGGGCGGGCTGCTCAGCTGCCTGTTGCTGGTGCTGATCGCCCGCGGCATCAGCCGGCCCATCGTCCGCCTGACCGCCATTGCCCAGCAGGTGGCGGAGGGCAACCTCCACGGCGCCACCCGCGCCCTGGAGGTCTTCGGCCAGGCCGGCCTCACCACGGGCGGCACGCCCGCCGGCGAAACCGGGCGCCTGTTCCACGCCATCCGCACCATGACCGGCAACCTCAGCACCCTGCTCAGCCAGGTCCAGCGCTCCAGCGTCCAGGTCATGTCCACCGCCACCCAGATCAGCGCCACCGCCAAACAGCAGGAAGACACGGTCAACGCGTTCGGCGGCTCCACCACCCAGATCACGGCCAGCACCAAGGAGATTTCCGCCACCAGCCAGGGGTTGCTGGGCACCATGGACGCCGTCAGCAAGGTGGCCGCCCACACCGCCGGCATGGCCGCCGACGGCCGTACCCTGCTGCAGAGCCGGCAGGAGACCTTGAACCAGTTGCTCGCGGCCACCAGCTCCATCTCCGGCAAGCTGGCGGTGATCAGCCAGCGGGCGGGCGACATCAACCTGGTGGTGACCACCATCACCAAGGTCGCCGACCAGACCAACCTGCTCTCCATCAATGCCGCCATCGAGGCGGAGAAGGCGGGGGAGTCCGGCCTGGGCTTCCTGGTGGTTGCCCGCGAGATCCGCCGCCTCGCCGACCAGACCGCCGCCGCCTCCCTCGACATCGAACACATGGTCAAGGAGATGCAGGCCTCCGTCTCCAGCGGGGTCATCGAGATGGACAAGTTCAGCCAGGGAGTGGGCCGGGCGGTGGAGGAGATGGGCGGGCTCACCGGCCGGCTCGACCAGATCATCCAGCAGGTCCAGGGGCTGACGGCACGCTTCGAGGAGGTCAATGTCGGCATGCACGCCCAATCCGAGGGTGCCCAGCAGATCAGCGAGGCCATGGTCCACCTCAACGACGCCGCCCGCCAAACCGCCGCCGCCCTCACCGAGTTCAACAACGCCACCCGCAACCTGGGCGACGCCGCGCTCGGCCTGAAGAACCAGGTGTCCCGCTTCCGCATCGACACCTGAGCGGATTCGCCGAACCGGCGGAACCACGCTATAGTACTGGGTTCGTTTTTTGATGTGTCGTTGTTCAACGGACGCCCGTGCCGGCCGCGCCAGCCGCAAAGCTGACCGGGCGCCGGAGTTTTTTTTATGGCTGACTTTGATCTTGAAACCCGGCGCCACGGCGCCGCCCACCTGATGGCGGCGGCGGTGCGCAAGCTGTATCCCGACGTCAAGCTGGACATCGGCCCGGCCACCGCGGACGGCTTCTATTACGACTTCGACCTGGAGCACCGCTTCGTCCCCGAGGACCTGGCGGCGATCGAGGAAGCCATCACAGAACTGATCCGGCAGAAGCTGCCCTTCGAGCGGTTCGAGCTGGACCGCGCCGCCGCCGAAACCCTGCTGCGCGAGGCCGGCCAGACCTACAAGCTGGAGCGGCTGTCCGACATCCCGGCCGGCGACCCCATCAGCTTCTACCGGTGCGGCGACTTCGTGGACCTCTGCCGCGGCCCGCACGTGGAGCACTCCGGACAGGTGGGCGCGGTCAAGCTGACGGCCATCGCCGGCTCCTATTTCCGCGGCAAGGAAACCAACCCCATGCTGCAGCGGCTCTACGGCACCGCGTTCGCGACGCCGAAGGAGCTGAATGTCTATCTGCAGGGGATCGAGGAGGCCAAGAAGCGCGACCACCGCAAGCTGGGCAAAGAACTCGACCTGTTCAGCGTCAGCGAAGACGTCGGCCCCGGCCTGATCCTGTGGCATCCCAAGGGCGGCCGCATCCGCAACACCATCGAGACGTTCTGGCGCGACGCCCATTACGCCAACGGCTACGAGATCCTCTACACCCCGCACATCGGCCGCGCCCAGCTGTGGCAGACCAGCGGGCACCTCGACTTCTACCGCTCCGCCATGTACGCGCCGATGGACATCGAGGGCAGCCCCTACTACGTCAAGCCGATGAACTGCCCGTTCCACATCCAGGTTTACCAGAGCACCAGCCGGTCGTACCGCGACCTGCCGTTGCGCTGGGCCGAGCTGGGCACCGTCTACCGCTTTGAGAAGGGCGGCGTGCTGCACGGCCTGCTGCGCGTCCGCGGCTTCACCCAGGACGACGCCCACATCATCTGCACCCCGGAGCAGATCGAGGAGGAGATCGCCGAAGTGCTGCGCTTCAGCATGTACATGTGGAAGGCGTTCGGCTTCAAGGAAATCAAGGCCTACCTGGCCACCCGCCCCGAAAAGGCCGTGGGCGCCCCGGAACGCTGGGAGCAGGCCCAGCAGTCGCTGCTCAAGGCGATTGCCAAGGAGGGGCTGGCTGTCGAGGTCGACGAGGGCGGCGGCGCCTTCTACGGCCCCAAGATCGACCTCAAGATCAAGGACGCCCTTGGCCGCGAGTGGCAAACCTCGACCATCCAGTTCGACTTCAACCTGCCCGAACGTTTTGACATGACCTACGTCGGCGCCGACGGCCAGCGGCACCAGCCGTACATGGTGCACCGCGCCCTGCTCGGCTCCCTGGAACGCTTCTTCGGCATCCTCGTCGAACACTACGCCGGCGCCTTCCCGACCTGGCTGGCCCCCGAGCAGGCCCGCATCCTGCCGATCGGCGACGATTTCCAGCCGTACGCCCGCGAAGTCGCCGCCGCCTTGCAGGCCGCCGGCATCCGGGCTATGGTGGATGTTGCATCGGAACCGATTGGCGCCAAGATCCGCCGGGCGCGCCACGACCGCCTGCCGTACATGCTGGTGGTCGGCGCCCGCGAAGCCGCCGCCCGCCAGGTGGCGGTGCGCCACCGGACCGAGGGCGAACTCGGCGCCTGCACCGTCGACGCCGTGATTGAACGCATCCGCCAGGAGATTCAGGAGAAGCGCTGACCCCCGCCGTCCCGGCTTCCATGCGGAAGCCGGCGGGAACACGTGCCCCAAGGCTAGGAGGATCCTGCCATCGCTCGCATCGTCCGCCCCAACGACCGGTACCTGCTGGGCAAGCAGGTGCGCCTCATCGACCAGAACCAGCAGCAGCTAGGCGTCGTCCCGTTCGAGGACGCCGTGGCCCGCGCCCGCGCGGCCGGCCTGGACTTGATGGAAGTGGCCGGCCAAGCCGCGCCGCCCGTCTGCCGCATCCTCGACTTCGGCAAATTCAAGTACGAGGAAAGCCGCAAGCAGCGCGACGCCAAGAAGAAACAGGTGCATGTCAAGCTCAAGGAAGTCAAGTTCCACCCCAACATCAACGAGAACGACTATTCGGTCAAGAAGGAACACATCCTTGACTTCTTGGGAAAAGGGCATAAAGTAAAGGTTTCCATGTTTTTCAGAGGCCGGGAAAACGCCCATGCCGACATCGGCATGAAGGTGGTCGAACGGCTGCTCCAGGATATTGCCAGCGTGGGGCGGGCCGAATCGCCGCCGCGCCGGATGGGCTCGCAGGTGGCCACGGTGCTGACGCCGGAGCTCAAGAAATCGTGACGGCCGGATTCAATTTATTCATCAGGAAAGAGATACGACCATGCCAAAAATGAAGACCCGCAAATCCGCCGCCAAGCGGTTTAAGATCACCGGTACCGGCAAATACATGCGCAAGCAGGCCGGCCTCCGCCACTTGGCGTCCAGCAAGAACGCCAAGCGCAAGCGCCGCCTGGGCAAGGACCAGCCGGTCCAGCCCGCGGACGTCGACCGCCTGAAACTGAGCCTGCCCTACGGCCTCTGAGCCGCCGGCCGGTCCGCCCCCCTCCCCCTTTCATTAGGAGCATCACCCCATGCGAGTTACCAACGCCCCCGCCTCGCGCGAACGCCGCCGGCGGGTATTAAAGCTGGCCAAGGGCTACTTCGGTCCGCGCGGCAACACCATTCGCCAGGCCTACAATGCCGTGGACCGTTCCATGGCCATGGCCTATGCGGACCGCAAGCGCAAGAAGCGGCTCTACCGAAGCCTGTGGACGGTGCGCATCAACGCCGCCTGCCGCGCCGCCGGCATGACCTACAGCCAGCTCATCGACGGCCTGAAAAAAGCCAACGTCGCCCTGGACCGCAAGGCGCTGGCCGACATCGCCGTCCGTGACGCCGCCGCCTTCACCCAGTTGATGGACAAGGCCAAGGCCGCCCGCGCCTGACCTGACGCCGGCGCCGCGGCGCCGTTCCACTTCAAAACGGGACATGCCCCTGCGGCGTGTCCCGTTTTTTTCGTTATATTGCCCCCCGGACCCCAGGAGTTCGCATGCCGCTCCCGCTCGGTTATCCGCAGCCGTTGGAAGAGCTGATCAGCCAGTTGCGCCGGCTGCCGGGCATCGGCGCGCGCACGGCGGAACGGCTGGCGCTGGCCTTGCTGGAGTGGCCCGAGGCCGACGCCCAGGCGCTCGCCCAGACGCTGGCCACCCTGCACGCCCGGCTGCATCCCTGCCAGCAGTGCGGCAACCTGGCCGACGCCCCCCTCTGCCGCATCTGCGCCGACCCCCGGCGCCAGCCCGCGCTGGTCTGCGTGGTCGAAACCGCCGCCCAGATTCCCGTCATCGAGCGCTGCGGCTCCTTCCGCGGCCTCTACCATGTCCTCGGCGGCCGGCTGGCGCCGCTGGACCGCCGCGGCCCCGAGCAGCTCCGCCTGGCCGAATTGCGCCAGCGCCTCGAGTCCGGCGCGATCCGAGAACTGATCCTGGCCACCAGTTCCGATGTCGAAGGCGAGGCCACCGCCGCCTACCTGGCCCTGGAGTTCAAACGCCCCGGCCTGGTCATCAGCCGCATCGCCGCCGGCGTCCCGGTCGGCGCCGACCTCGGCTTTGCCGACCCGGCCACCATCGCCATCGCCCTCAGCGCCCGCCGCACCCTGGAGTGACCGGCACCCCCGAACAAGAACAACGCCGGTTTTTGAACAGAAGGAAGCAAGGGAACAACGCCGACCATGCCCGCGCCCGCCGACCATGCCGTTCCCGCCCCGCCGCCGCGCCGTTCGCGGTGGCGGCGCCTGGCCCTGGGGGCCGGCCTGCTGGTGCTGTGCGGGTTGGCCGTTGTCGCCTGGGAGCTGTTCCGGCATGCGCCCTTCGCCATCCCCAGGGCCGCCCCGGCGGCTCCAGACACCCCCGTGGCCTGGTGGGAACAGCCGGCACCGCTGACTGCCGACGAAGCGGCCGGCCTGCAGTGGCTGGCCGAGGTCACCTGCCGCCTGCCGGAGGCCCGGCGGGATGAGGTGTGGAAGGTCGGCGGCGACCAGTACGGCGTCTATTCCATCCGCTACCAGGCGGCGTTTGCCGGTTACGCCGCGGCGGCCCTCGGTATGCGCACCCCGGCCTATCCCGGCCTGACTGCCGCCATTCTCCGCGACACCACCGGGCGCCTGATCGACCGCCGCGCCTGGAGCTATATCCAGGGTTATTGGGGCAAGAAACCGTGGTTCCCCGACCCGTGCCGCCGCGAGAACGTCATGTACTCCGGCCACCTGCTCCAGCTCGCCGCCCTCTATGAGGCCGCCAGCGGCGACCCCTGCTTCCGCACCGCCGGCTTCGACCTGGTGTGGGACGGCGCCCGCCGCACCCATTACACCACCCTCTCCCTCGCCGAAGCCATTGCGGCCCAGATCCGGGCCAATCCCGGCGGCGGCGTCACCTGCGAGCCGGGCCTGGTCTTCTTTCCCTGCAACAACCATCCGCACGTCGCGTTCCGCCTGCTGGAAGGCATGGGGCTGGGCAACTGGGCGCCCGAGCGCGCCAAATGGGAACCGTGGGCGCTGGCTACCTATCAGGCCACCGCCGGGGGGGGCGCCGTCCGCATCCTTTACCACGCCCCCACCGGCGCCTCGGTGCCGCGCGGCAACAACGGCCTGGACGGCTGGTCCCTGCTCTGGTATGCGCCATGGGCCGCCGACCCGGCCACCCCCGCCGCGCTGTGGCCCCTGGTCCGCGACCGGATTGCCTGGGGCGAGTTTGGCGACACCCCGTGCGACCGGCCCATGCCCCTGGTGCATGCCAATTGCTGCCGGCCGGTCCAGGTTCCGCCCGCCCCCACCGCCAGTTTCCTCGCCGCCGCCGCCCGCGCCTGCGGCGACCCCGCCACCGCCGGCCGGCTCGAGGCCTGGCTCGACCGCCATTTTGCCCGCCGTCAGGGCGGCCGGTTCTGGCTCGACACCCACCCCGAATGGCGGGTCGGCACCACCGCCAACCGCCTGCTGGCCCTGGCCCAGGCGAACGGCTCGGACCTGCGCGCGCTCGCGCTCCGCCCCCTGCCCCGGGACTATTTCCGCGGCCTGCTGCTCGATCAGGTCGTGCCCGACACCACGCCGGTCTTCGCCGCCTACCGGGACGGCACCGGCCTGGTGCTGGAGCTCGACGCCCAGGGCCGCGCCGCCGTCCTCGGGCTGCGCAACGCCCCCGCCCGCCTCGCGGTCAGCGGGCTGCCGGCCGGAAGCTGGCACTGGGATGCCGCCGCCGGCCACCTGACCCTGCCGCCCGCCCACCGCCTCCGCCTGCACCTCACCCCGCTCCCCCCGGACCCCACCCCATGACCACCTGCGTCACGCCTCCCCCCAACCACCACCGCCTGATCCGAACCTCCATCCGGGTGACCGTGTGGTGCGGCGTCCTGGCCGTCGGCGGTATTCTGCTGGCCCTGGCCTTGTATTGCGCGGGCATCCCGGCGGGGCCGGCCGCCGGCCGCCCCTATTCGTTCTGCAACAGTTACCTGAGCATTCTCGGGCATGTGCGCGGCCCCGAAGGCCTCTCCAACCTGCCCGCCTGCATCGCCTTCAACGGCGCCCTCGTCGGCGCCGGCCTGCTGTACGTCTGGTTCTGGCGCGGCCGCCGCCAGTTCGTGTCCAGCCCCCGCCTGCGCCGCTTTGTCCTCGTCTGCGGCTGCCTCATGGGCGCCGGCCTGGCCGGCATCGGCCTGATTCCGGAAGACCTCAATCCCCATCTGCACGAGCTCATGACCCTGCCGCCAGTCGGTTTCGGCGCCGCCGCCATTCTGGCCAGCATCCTGGGCACCCCCGCGGCCTTTGACGGGCGCGGCATGCACCGCCTGACCCTGGTGGGCATGGTGGGGGTCGCCCTGGCCGCCGTGGCGGTCAAACTGCTGGCCGAAACCGGCCAGATCGGCCATCGCCCGGCATTTCCCACCATGCAGAAAGTGATGGTCATCGTCATGGTCTCCTGGACCTTCTGGCAGGCCTGGCGCATGCACCGGGCTCTCCCGGCCGCCTCTTGACACGATGCCGCCAGCTGGATATACTGGTGGCAACGGCGTTCGTCTCTTCCCCGGCCGGGGAAGTGGGAGGGATCATGTCCAAGCTCGTGTGCATTGCCGGCATGAACAAGGGTGACGAATTCCCCCTGCACGAGGGAATGAACACCATTGGCCGCGCCAATGACAACACCGTCGTCCTGTTCGACAAAAAATGCTCGCGGCTGCATGCCCAGGTCATCAAAAAAGGCACCTATTACACCGTCGAGGACCAGGGCAGCCGCAACAGCACCGCCGTCAACGGCAAGATCATCACCCAGAAAACCTCACTGCGGGAGGGTGATCATCTCCACGTCGGCAAGACCATTCTGGTGCTCAGCGAGAAGTCGCTGGGCGGGATCATCGAACAGACCATTGTCGACGCGGCGGCGGATTTGCAGAACCAGAACTACGACGCCCTGGTCGGCGCCGCCGCCTCCAAGGTCGCCCACGGCCACCCCGCCGTCCGAATCTCCACCAGCAGCGGCATTTCCAGATTCTTCCACCGTCTTTTTCACCGGCGTTCCCCCCTTTGACCATGATTGCCGGCAAACCGCAGCACCAGAAGGTGACCTTCCTGGCTGCCGTCCTGCTGGCGGTGGTGACGGGGGGCTGCCTGACTCCGCCCGCCTTTGAGGGAACCGGTGGAACGGAGCAGCCGGTGATCGTCCTCTCCGCCGCCGGGGATGCCTCGCCCGCCGCCCGCGAGGCGTATGCGGGAATTGGCCGACGCTGCCATGCGCGCTTCCCCGCCAATGACATCCGCTGGGCCTTCGCCAGCGAAGCGGCCGTGACGGAACTGAACCGGCAGGGACTGCCCTGCCAGACGCCGCGGGAAACCGCCAAGACCCTCGCGGCCAAGGGCTATAAGGCCGTGGCCTGGCAGTCGCTTTACGTGATGCCCGGCGAGGGAATGTCCCTCCTCGCCGCCCTCGGCTTTTCCGGGATGGCGGTCACCGGCGGCGCGGCGCTGCTCGATTCCGACCGCGACTATTACCGCGTCATCGAGGCCATTGCCCCGCACATCGTTCCCGGCATCCCCAACCTGCTGGTCTTCCACGGCGAGACCAGCCGCGGCGGCACCAACCGGGAAATTATCATCCTGGCCGGGATGTTGAAAAAACTTCATCCGGAGATCATCGTGGCCACCTGGGCCGGCCGGCCCGGCTCCGACGCTCCGCTGGCCCTGGCCCGCCAGCGGGCGCAGCAGGCCGGCGCCGTCCACATCCTGCCGATGATGCTCGCGCCCCACCGCGTCTTCAACGACGATGTCCTGGGGGACCGCCCCACGTCGTGGAAGAACCGCCTCGGCGCCGTCCGGGTCACCTGCGCCCCCCCGCTGGGCGGCGACCCGCGCATCCAGGCCATCTACCTGCAACACCTCGAAGAGGCGCTCCACAACCTGGAAGAGAACGAATGACCGGCCGCCCTTCCGGTCACCCCGGGGCCGCCGGCGGGGCCGGCGGGCGGAGGACGGGGCGGACGAATTGGAAGAGCCCGACCTGGGAGACGCCGACGATCAGCGCGGTCATGACCAGGCGGTCGAGCAGCGAGGCGGCCACCGACAACGACGGGTCGCAAAAACTGTACATCACATAGCCGATGGCCGCCTCGCGGAACCCCAGGGCACCGGGGGTGATGCTGATGAACAGCATGAACTGCGAACAGATCGAGGCCACCAGCAGGATCGGGAAGTTCCACCCCACGCCGACGGCGCAGAAGGCAAGTTGCAGGCGCAGCGCCCGCAGCAGCACCACCGCCAGCTGGATGGCCAGCAAGCGGCCGGTCAGCCGCGGATCCGCACGGAAAAAGCTCCAGGTCCTGGAGAACCGGCGCAGCAGGTTGGCCGCGCGGTTGTCCCACCGGTCCGGCACCGGCAGCGGAAATACGCACAGGCCGATGCTGCCGGCCAGCACGGCGGCGAACAGCAGGAACAGCGGCACGGCGCCGGCCAGGCTGTACCCGTGTCCGCACGTCACCAGCCAGCCCATGGCCGCCAGCCCGCAGGCGCCGGCACAGATCAGCTGCAGGGCGAAGGTGGGCATGACCAGGGCGACATAGTCGGCATAGGCCACGCCGTATTTCTTGTTCAGGTACATGGCCGGCGGCCCCATGCCGGCATGGGGCACGAGCAGGTTGGTGTAGCTCATGACCATGTTCAGCATGAAGGCTTCATAGCCGCGGATGGCGCATCCCAGCCGGTTCAGGGCCAGCCGCAGCACCTCGCCGTTGCCATACCGGGTCAGCAGGTAGACGGCGGCGTTGGCCAGCACCCACGCCGGCGGCACGTCGCGCAGACGCCCGAGCCCGGTCAGGTATTTGCGGCCGGCATAGCAGAACAGGGCCGTGATGCCCAGCCCCAGCCCCCAGCGCAGCAGACGGGCCGCCGCCGGCTTCATGTCGCCTCCGCCACGGCTTCGGCCGCCACATGCGCGGCGATGTCGCCGCTCCAGGCGCGGCCCAGCTCCAGGCGCCAGGCCGGCAGCCGGGCGAAGCCGGGCGGCACCGGCGCGGCTTCCGGCCCCAGCAGGGCGGCAAAGATCCGGCTGCCGGGAAAGGCGTATTCATAAGCCATCAGGAGGCGGGAAAAATTGCCCAGCTGGCGGTGCCGCCGCTGATTCTTGACCAGTTCCAGCTCCTCCAACCGCAGCAGGTTGTGCCACAGCGTCGCCGGCGCCGCCGGCAGCAGCCGGTGCGAGGCGGCGGCCCCGGGGGTCGACTCGACCAGCAGCAGCCCCCGCAGCGGGGTCGCGGCGCCGAAGCGCAGCCCCGGCGGAAAAACCGGCGCCTTCCCGGCCCACAGGCGGCCAAGCAGGCGCAGCCGGTTCTGGCCCGGCGCGCGTCCGGCGGCCACGTCGGCGGCGCGCAGGCTGAGCACCATCGGATGCTCGGCCAGCGGCAGCACCGTCCCGTCATCGCGGAGCACCACCAGGTCGTCGCCAAGAAAGACGCCGCCGTGGCGCAGGCACCACTCCAGGATCAACCGGGTCTTGCCGGCCCCATTGGTCCCGCAGACCAGCACGGCCCCCGCCGGGGTGGCCACGGCGCCGGCGTGCAGCAGCCGCGCGCCCCGCTGCCGCAGCCACCAGTCCAGCATCGGCTCCAGATACAGGTTGACTCCGCGCAGTCCGCGGGCCGGCCAGCCGGCGGGGGATTCCCCATAGGGCAGGTGGCGGAGGCGGACGGGGCCGCCGTCGAGCCCGCTGATCTCGGTGGCGCCCCGGCCATGCTCGCCGCGGAACCAGAGATAGTTGGGGGCGACCCAGAAATCCTTGTCGATCACCCGGCAGTCCGGCGGCAGGCCGGGGGTGAACGGCCCGATGGTCATCTCCACGTCCGGCGCCTGGCCGGGCGGCAGGGGCGCCGCCAGGGCGGCAAACTTGCTGTTGACCAGGGCGGCGCGCAGCCGCCCGGCACCGGCCAGGCGGAGGCGGAAGCGCGCCAGGCCGGGAATGGCATAGTCCAAAATCGTTTCGGCGTTCATGCGGAGACTCCGTCCTGCGTCAGGAAGCGGTGGATTTCATCGACCATGGCCGGGGTGATGCGCCGTTCCACGACCACGTCCTGGAAGGTGGCCTCGGCGGGGAACGCCCGGTCGAGGTTCTCACCCAGCCGGCGCCAGTGGGCGGCGACCAGCCCTTCCGGAAAGACGGCGGCGTAAGCCTGCATGTAACGGTAATAGGCCTCGCGGTCCATCATGTCGTTGGCCACCAGGCGCCGGATGGCCGTGGCGCGCGCCAGCGGCCGGATGGCAAACCGCGGCCCCTGGGAAAAGGTCAGCACATGGCGCAACGGGGCGTGCTCGGCAATGATCTCCGGAAAGTGATGGCGCAGCTGGATCGGCGTGCTCTTCTTGAGATACCCCAGCGACAGGCGGCGCAGGAACGCCTTGCCCCACATGTCGAAGCGGTGGCCGGCCGGCATGCGCTCGTAAATGTTGGGGGCGACGTTGTAGTCGTGGACGCTGACCGGGGTGTGGAAGCTCCAGGCCTGGCCGGCGTTGACGCCCACCCAGTTGTCGCCGAGCAGGGACGCGCCCCGCCCGACCATCCGCATGGCCAGCGTGCTCTTGCCGACCCCGCTGCGCCCGCTCAGCAGGCTGGCCCGGCCGTCAATGACCACGCCGCAACAGTGGACGACGGGCGCCCCCTTGAGCGCCAGCAGGTAACGGATGGTGCAGTCGATCAGCCGGGAGCCAAGCGCCACCGTGCCCAAGTCCCCGGCCTCGACCCGCAGCCGCACCCGCCCCGTGTCCCAGCCGCGGATCTCCATCTTCCAGGACAGCACCTTGTAGGTGTCCGCGCACCCGAAATAATCCGGGGCCACCCAAAACTGGCGGTTGACCCGGCGGGCATCGGCGGGCGGGTCCAGTTTGAACGGCCCCACCTCGACGTCCAGGTCCAGCGTGTCCAGCGGCAGGGACGGCACCTGGTAATGGAGGTAGCCGCGCAACGGCTCGACCAGCAGCCGTTCCCGGAGGCCGATGGTGTCGCGGAGCCGCAGCGTCAGAAAGTCGTGAAAACGGAAGAAATGGTCGGTCTTCATCGGCGTTTTTCCTGGAGGAGGAAGTCGGCAAGGGCGGTGGTGAACGGCTCCTGTGACCAGTGGTCCCGGAAGTGGGCGTTGGCCTGCCGGCCCTGGGCGTGGCAGGCGGGCAGGTCGGCCAGCAGGCGCTGCAGGGCGGCGGCCAGCGCCGCCTCGTCGCCCGGCGGCACTAGGGCGCCGGTGGCCCCCGGCCGCACCAGTTCCCCGATGCCGCCGACGTCCGTGGTCACCACCGCGGTTGACGCGGCATAGCTCTCCAACAACACCAGCGGCGGATGATGGATGCTGGCCGACGGATAGGGCAGCACCACGGCGTCGCAGGCGGCCAGGAACACGGCGGGGTCGGTCACCCCCACTTCGCGCACCCGGCCGCTGGCGCGCAGGGTGTCCAGCAGGGCGGCGTCGGCGCGGCCGAGCCGGCCGCCGCCGCTGTGGGCCAGGGCCAGCACGGGCGCGGCATCCGCCGCCATCAGGCGGGCAAAGGCGTGCAGCAGGGCGGGCACCCCCTTGGCGGGGGTGAAATGCCCCAGATACCCCGCCACCGGCCGGTCGTCCCAGCCCAGCCGCCGGCGCGCCTCCCCGCGCGCGGTTGAGCCGTAATCGGCCGGCAGCGGCACCGCCGGGTTCACCGTCACGGCGGCGGGGTGAAACCCCTCCAGCTGCCGGGCCTGGTGCCGGGTGGCGACCATGCAGCGGCGGCGGCGCCAGCCCTGGAGCCGGCTCCACAGCGGCAGCTTGGTCAGCGTATGGAAGACCGCCTGCCGGGTCCAGCCGAGGGTGGGCAGCAGCCCCAGGGGCTGGAGCGGCGTGTAGAAATACCAGCCCCCGCGCGCCGGCCCCAAGGCCAGGGCGCCCAGCCAGGCCAGGTTCGGATTGTTCTCCACCCACAGCACCGTCTCACCCGGCCGGGTGTGCCGCCGCAGGGCGCGGACATAGGAGAGCCAGCCGGCGGCCCCGCCCCGGTAGAACAGCACGCCGTCCAGCCCCCGGCAGGAATCGGGAATCCGCGTTTCCGCCGGCACCAGCAGGCGCACCTGCCAGCCCGCCGCCATCAGGCAGCGGGCCAGGCCGAACAGCAGCGTCCCCACCCCTTCCAAGTTCAGGGGCAGCGGGAAATAGGCGCTGACCAGCACCCGCCGCGGCGGCGGCGGCGCGGAAACCCTGGCCTGGTGCGTGGAAGTGGCGGACATGAGCGGGTTGGACGATCCGTTTTGAGGTGATGGTTGCGGCGGTCACTGATCACTGATGACGGGTCACCGGTTTTCCTGGTCTCTGATTTTGGGGCAGGCAGGGGCGCCTGCCCCTACTTCTGATCACGGTCACCGGTTGCCGCCCCCGCGGCGGACTCCGCCGCAACGGCCGCCGCCGGCAGCGCCGCGCGCCGGATCCGGTAGAGGGTCAGCTCCTGGAACGGCACATTGGGAACCTTTTCCACCCAGGGTTCACGGCCGGTAAACCCGGGGCAGGCCCGATGGAAATCCGCATCGGCAACCAACAGCTGGGACCGGTGCCGCCGGATCAGGGCGCCCAGCCGTTCCGGGGAGATGACATAATTGCCCTGCAGCCGGTGGTAGTCGGCCGCCGCCCAAAAGGCGTACTGCGGGGTGGTCGCGGCCAGGACCGGGAGGCGGCCGTCCTGGATCTCCTTGATGCGGAAGTCGGCGGCCCGCGGCTCGCTGCCGGGGGGGGTCAGCCAGTCGCGGTTGGCGGCGATCCACTGCCCCACATCATAGGGAAAAAGCATGGGCTGGGGGTGAACATAACGGATCAGCCGCAACCCGTTGAGGTAATTCCCGGCGCAGAATGCCACGGCCAGGACCGGAAACAGCCAGGGCCGCAGCCGGTCCAGCACGGCCACCTTGAGGAAATAAACGCCCATCACCATCCACGGCAGCAGCAGCGGAAGGGTTGGCGCGACATAGCGTTTGATG
>Ga0265297_10008366_pt1 | contig 13828 bp, 12 predicted proteins | sample Munlanlwell13791_FD_192502 | JGI IMG/M metagenome (GOLD analysis project Ga0265297, IMG submission 192502) | Leachate microbial communities from a municipal landfill in Southern Ontario, Canada - Leachate well 137-91 | ecosystem: Engineered > Solid waste > Landfill > Unclassified | place... | reverse complement strand
TTAAATACGAATAGACTGCCGGCATTGGTGGTAGTAGCGTTAAGCATCGGAATTCTGACACCAGCGCCGCTGTCGGAAAAAACATAATGAGTGGCATTGGCAAAATTTAGATGATAATTTCCCCCGCCCTGGTCAATGCCTTCAATGTAAGGTGAGCCGAAAAAAGAGGAGCCTAAGACAATCTTGGTTCGCACAAAGTCAACATCTGTAATATTCATTTGTGAGGCTGTAATGTCGCCATAGAGGGTGCCGCTAACGGCCAAAGCCGTGCCAGCGAAAGGTGAAGTCGTACCCACGCCCAGGGTGCCGCCGACATAGAAAGAACCGGTAGTGGAAGCATTACCCTCAAAATACGAGTCGCCGGTAACATACAGCTTACTGCCGTAATCCGTGACCGGATCGGCGCCCAGTACCAGCCGGCCGGTGGTGGTGGCGTTGCCCGAAACCGCCAGCGTGCCGTCCACATCCAAAGTGGAAGTGGCATAAACCCGATGAATACCCAAATTACCGTCAGTTGTTAAGCGCATTTTTTCCTGATTGGTGATTGAAAAAATAATCGGCGCCGATGCCTCAGTTTTAATACTCAGGCCGGCCGCATTAGAAAAGCTGTCAAGGGTAAAAATATTGGTTGCATTGTCGTACGTTAAACCGCCACCGTAGCCATTGGATTTGCCCACACTTAAAATCATATTACCGGCGGCTTTCAAATTATAAAGATTAAAATAAGCCGGACCATTGTAAGTAGAATCAAAAGTAGCCATGACTTGATGGTCGCTGGCCACGGTCAAATGTCCTTCCTCCCAGCCCCCGGGCGTAGTCGTGTTAATGCCGGTATATTGCCCCTTTAAAACCAGGTTTGAATTTGAACCGCTCTGTAAAAACAAACTTTCCGTATTATTGGTTCTTATTACGGAATCGCCCACTTCACTCCCGTCGGCCCATTGGCCGGCCTGATGAATATTGACCAATAGTAATTCCCGCCTTGTCCGGCCTAACGTTAAAATTTGGGGATTAATATCGGCGCCGCTATAAAACCCGGTATTCCCCTGGATGCTGACTGTATCAAAAATACTGGAATCCATACCCCAAGTCGTCGTTGCGATGCCCAATTTATTATCCCTCACGTACAGCATACCGCCGGCGCTAAAACTGCCGGTGGTGGTAGAATTGCCGCCGAAATGGCCGTTGCCTTGCGTATAAAAACCCAGTGTGGATGAGGCATAGCCAGTGACACTGAGATCGTTGGATGCGACAAACAAATCATTGGCATTATCCCACATCAAACTCTCATTGCCCTGATCAAAAAGCAAATAATCATCATCATTGTCCGCATCATAACCGACATGCACCCAGGTACCGCTATAAATTACGTCACTGGTATGCAAATTGCCGTTAATATCCACATCATAACTGCCTTGGGGCGCTTGGTTGACGGCCAATTCGCCGGTAATTTCTAAATCATTATCAAAGTCGTATAAAGTAGCCGAATCAAAATGCATTTCATCGGTTGTCGTATGGAATTTAATGGAGGCGTCATAACTCAAATCAGCGCTGGCAAAAGTGATATTGGGACTGTTTAATGATTCCCAGGAAGCTACCAGCGGCAAAACCACGGCCGGATTCACGAAGCTTTCAAATATCTTAAAACCATTGGAAACGCCGATGCCGAAATTGTCCTGAGCGATAATTATTCCTCCGCCGATATCGTAGTAAGAATTGCCTTGCAGCATTCTGGTTTTAGTGCCGTCGTAGCCGCCGCCAGAGATGGTATATTCCGTAAACCAGATGCCGCTTGTATTATCGCCCAAATAGGTCGAACCGGTAGTCGTGGCGTTGCCCTGTATTAATACGTTGCCGCCAAAATTCGCGGTAGTCGTGGTATTAGGTATGGCACCGCCGGTAGCTAAACCGCCGATTACCTGCAATGTATTGGTGGTGGTGGCACTGCCGGAAACTTTCAAGTTGCCGGCCAGCATACTGTTGCCGCTAACGGCCAGCTTATACCCGGCCCAGGGCGTTGATGTGCCCAAGCCCAACTGACCATCCTCGTTTAACATAAATAAATTAGTGCCGGCAGTTCCCCAAGCTTCCATAAAACTATAGCGGGCGTCGCCGCCTACCGAAACTTTGTTGCCAAAAATCAAATCCAGCTGGTTTAATCCCGGCTCATACGAGCGAAAGAAAGCGGCGGAACTAGTGGAATTGACGCCAGAACTGAAAAAATTCTGATCCACAAAAAGGCCGTTAATGATGTTACTCACGCCTTCTTTAGCAATAGCCAATTTTGCCATTTTATCGGTCGCCAGGGTCGTGGTGCCGATATTCACTTGTCCGGCCACCCCGTCGGCAAATATGGTTTCCGCTCCGACATGACCCACGGTTAAATAGGTAGAGGTGGCGCGCGTGGAAGAAACCGAGCCATCAAACAGATTCAAAACTTTATTGACGTCAAGCGCCATCAAGTAATTGGCCACCGCTGCCGTGGAAGTGGCGTTGAAGCCGTCAACTACGTCCGCGTTAAAGGCATAGGCGGCCGCAGTCAGCCTTTTCCTGGTGCCAAAACTTTCTTCCCAGCTGCCATTTCCGTCCGCGTCCAAATCAACCTGCAGATACAAGCTGTCGGTATTCCAATAGGCCGCGCCGATATTGCTCAAGGAATAAATGGAACCCAAGGCCACGGAGAAAACGCCGTTGACCGTCGCCACCGGCGTGGAAGTTGACGTCCAGCGCTCGGTCCAAAGCAGATTGCCCGCGGCCGCCGCATCATAGACGCGGAAACGGAAATTCCAGTTTTGGTCCGTCACCTGCGCGCCCGCGGCCGTGCGCAGCTTCGCCTGATAGTTAAGCTGCTTATTAATACCCGTATCCGCCGAAGCCGCCGAGACCGAGAACCAGCCCAAAACGAAAAGCGTGAAAAGAATAACCATAGCAGAAATGGATACAAACATGAAAGCTTCAATTAAGCTTTTGTATTTCTGCCGCGGCTGGTAGCGGTAATTGTGGCTTAAATATGGCATGGTTTAATATATTTCTAATCAAAAAGATTCAACGCCATCAACGAATGTGATCATTGACGAATTGAATCAAATCTCCTTCTAAAACTCTGTAAGTTTTATGGCCGATTTTGGCAGCCCGCAACTTTTTTGAACTAACCCAACGATACACCGTTTTCAGGCTAACTTTCATGACTTTCGCCACGTCTTCAAGGGTTAGGATCTGACCGCCATTCACAAAATCGAGAAAAAAAATTAGGGCTATATAATATATTTTAATATATATGTCCATTACTGTCAACGATAAGTTATCCACTGACTAACATAAGGCTATCAAAAGTAGATTATTGTTATTCATAATATAGCCATATATCAATATAAATACATTATAATATACTATAAATATACTAAAAATACATTATCAGTAGCTTAAAGTTAGTCATATATACATTATATGTATACTATTGTCTTGCATTGTCTAGTAAACAATATAAAAAAAATGGCCAATTAAGCCATTTTTTTATTCAATTACTTTTATTCAAACATCACATCTTCATCTGTCCGCTTATACTTATCCACAATGTCAGCTTCCCTAAACCAAAGCTGCTCTTCGTATTTCGCTTCCTCGGTATTGCCCGAGGCATGCATGATATTTCTCACGGCACGGCCTTTGATATTGGCCAAAGCCGGCGAATCAATGGAATAGTCCCCGCGGATCGTGCCCGGCGTGGCAAACACCGGCAAAGTATTGCCCGCAATCGCGCGCACGTTATCAATCGCATGCACGCCTTCCAAAACCAACGCCACTACCGGTCCCGAAGTAATAAAATCAATATTCCACTTGTTAACCATCTTGCCGATGTCCTCGGCCGTCAGATCGCCGAACTCCTCTTTCGGGTCGCGGCCGTATTTTTCATAAGTGGCCAGCGTTTTTTCGCCGATTGCTTTCATTAACTCGGTCCGGGAATCCGGATAATGCTTGCTGGCCAGCTCCTTGTCCGCCCAAATCATTTTAATGGCCACAATTTTCAAGCCCATTTTTTCAAATCGGCTGATAACTTCACCGATTAAACCGCGTTTAACACCATCGGGTTTAACCAAAACGATGGTTCTTTCTTTGCGAATGTCTTGCATATTTTTTCCCTTATCAATTATTGATTACTTTAAATATTGTTTCACTTTTGCAATGACTTGAGACGGCGTCATGGTCGCTTTGACGATATAATCGGTCGCGCCCAGCGCTTGGCCTTTCTCAATATCCGCCTCCTGGCCGAGATTAGAAAGCATAATGACCGGAATATTCCTGGTTTTTTCGTTTTTTCTCATCTCACTTAACACCGCAAAACCGTCCATTTTCGGCATCATTATATCCAGCAGCACCACCTGCGGCGTCTCTTGTTGCACCAGCTCCAAGCCCGCCAAGCCGTCAGCCGCGTATAAAAAAACAATTTTCTCCTCTTTAAACTTCATCGTATACATTTCCGCCAAATTCTCGTCGTCTTCAACTAAAATTATTTTCACACCTTTATTTGCCATATGAAAGATTATAGCAGAATTAAAAAATAATTTCAAGACTGGATTTATAATCCCAGCCATGCCCAAAATTCCGGCCGCTCTTGCCTAAACCACTTCTGATTTTCGGCGACAAAGGAAATATCGCCGGATACGTCCGTGCGGCTCACAATTGCGCCCAAGTTTTTCAGATCAGCAATGACTTGTCCGCCAGGATGGCCAAACGAATTTTTGCCCACGGAGATTACGGCTTGCTCCGGGCTGACCGCCTGCAAAAAAATTTTTGGACTCGCATATTTAGAACCGTGATGGCTGACTTTCAAAATCTCCGCCTTCAGGTCCTGGCCGGCTATGGCTTTTAAAATTTGCTCATGGTCTCCGGTCAGTAATACATCATGATTAAAATATTTAAGCTTGGCGACAATCGATGAATTATTTAAATTGCTAATTGATTTCCCGGCCAGACTTTCAGCGGGAAAAAGCACCGCCAGCTCGGCACCGCCGCCCAAAGCCATAGTGCCTCTGTGGTCGGCAATTTCCACGCCAATTTTATTTTCGGCAATCATTTTTAGCCAGGCCAAATATTCCTCGTCGGCGCAATTTACTCCCGTGATCATAATTTTTTGCACATCATAGCGGCGCGTAATCTCCAGTAAGCCGCTGAAATGATCCCGATGTGGATGGGTCAAAATCAACAAATCAATTTGCCGGTCATAGAACGGCAAAAAGCGGCCCAGCCCAAGCAAAGTCGCATTATTCGGCCCGCCATCAATAAGGATATTTTGACCGGCAGCGGTTTCAATCAAAATGGCGTCCCCTTCTCCGACGGCTAAAAAATGAAGCTGCAAATTCCTGGGTCGTGTGAAGCTCAGTAGCAATAAGCCAATAAAAATTAAAGTCAAAATCAAGATAAAATAAAATGATTTGATTTTAGCGTCAATGTTTTTCATGTCAGACATTAATGGCGGCGTAAGCAAAGCCCGAAAACCATTCAATAATTTTAATCAAATAATTGGTCATCAGCCAGACCGGCAAAAAGAAATACGCGCCCGCGGGTGGAAAAATTAGGCTTAAGCCGACTGCCAAAAAACCCACAAGCATCAGGTAAAGCATGACCGGGACGGCAAACAAATTTACCAGCGGCGCCAGAAGCGAAATCCGGCCGAAATTGTAAATAATCAGCGGCAAGGTCGTGACCTGCGCGGCCAAGGTCAAGCTCAAGGCGTCCCGTAAACCCAGACCCTCGGGCACCCAAGAAAGCCGCCGCGAGAAAAATGGCTGAAAATAAACCAATCCGATCACGGCCAGAAAAGAAAGCTGAAAGCCAACATCCGTGCGCAGAATTTTTGGATTAACCGCGATCATGGCCGCCGCGGAAAAAATCAAAGCATAATTAATCTTGTTTTTCCTTCCGACCGTGGCCGCCAAAACTACCAGCCAGCCCATCACCGCGGCGCGCGTGGCCGAAGCCGGCCAGCCAATCAAAATAATAAATAATATCAGACTGGCGGTCACGAGGCCAAACGATTTTTTTCGCGGCAAACCGCAGGCTAAAAACAGATCAATCAAGAGGCCACAAATGATTGTGATATTCATGCCGGAAATGGCAATTAAATGAGTCGTGCCGGTGGCATTAAAATCGTCCGTTAAGGCCTGAGGAATGCCGCCGCGGCTGCCGAAATTGATGCCAAAAAACAAACTGGCGTGCGGCTCCGGCAAATTTTGGCTGACCGCGGCGCGCAGTGAATTCTTAAAGGCAAAAATTTTGCCTAAAAGCCAGTGGCCGTTGCCGGTGCTAATCAGCTTGATGCTGGGATAATAGCATAGCGCGTAAATATTGTCTTTAGCCAGATAGCGGTCGTAAGCAAAACCGTTAATCGGCGCCGGCGCCTTCAAACGGCAATTTAAAACCAGTTCATCGCCATATTGCCAGCTGGGAAAAAGATTAACTTTGGTAAGCAGCTTGCCGCTGACTTTTATTTTTTCGTCAGCCAAAAATATTTCGGAAACCAAAATGATAATTTTTGCATGATCGGATCGGATATCCGGCTCGCTGAAAACAACCCCCTTGACTTGAACTGCCTGGCCGTTATAAAACCAAATTTTATCAGCTGCGGTTTGCGGCAAAGAAAATTGATAGCGAAAAATACCCAGCATAAGAAACAGGGCGCCTAAAAGCAGCCAGCGCCAAATTGGTTTAGGCCAGACGAATAACACGCCCAGTAATACGGCCAAGCCCAGCAGATAGGCCCAAAAAAAATCAACCGGTACAAAAGAAGCCAAACCCACGCCAGCGATAAAGCAGATTAAAAAATAGCAAAAAATTTTAGCCGGCGAACTTAGCTGATTGACAAGTAATTTTTTTGGTATCATATTGAAAATAGAAGCGTTTTTGGAAATGGCCTTACCCACACCATTAAGGAGATTGGCCATGTCTAACAATCAATCGACTCCCAGAAATCTGACTCCTGCCCAACTGCAAATTTTTGTCAAGAATACTTTGCAGCTAAGCGAAATGAGGTCGGATTTTCACCGCCAGGAAACCGCCAGGGCGTTAGGGATTGCGCCCGAAGCAGTCACCGAGCTCCAACTCCATGACCATTATGAAAAATGCGGCCGAGCCTTGGCGATGCGGGAAGTCAATGGCGATGACAACTATTGGCTAACCGGCTTGAGACTGCAGCACAATCCCCGCGATTTACCGCCCGGAGAACGGGAAAATGAACTTTGGAACACTTTCTTGGAAGGGCATCCGGGACAGATCCCGACTTTTGTCCCCTACTGTCTGCGCCAAGAACTGCGGATCCCGCCGTGCTACGAGGCAAATCAAGTTCCTATCTGTATGCGCGACGGCCACCCGGAGTGCGAATTTGCCAAAACGGCATCAACTATGTGATCATTCTCAAGGACTCAATCTGAGTCCTGTTTTTTTTATCTAGTTAATAAGTTTGTAAGTATGAGCTTTTTGCCAAACGATAAAATCCTTATGCTTTTGAATTGTAGCCATAAATATGATTAATTAATAAAAAATCAACACAGCGGCGCCATGTTGATTTTAATAACTAATTCACTTACTAACCGTTCGACTTACTAACTTACCAACAATATCACTACGTTCCTATTTCCCAGCTGGCCAGATATTTCTTCTGTTCCGGCGTCAGCACGTCGATATTGACGTTCATGGATTTCATCTTCGTTTTGGCAATCCAATTTTCAATTTCAGCCGGGACGTTATAGACTTTATTCTGCAGTTTTTTATAATTTTTGGCAACATACTCGGTAGCCAGCACCTGCGTGGCAAAGCTCATATCCATCACCGACGCCGGATGCCCTTCGGCCGCGGCCAAATTGATTAGCCGGCCCTCGCCGAGCAAATAGATTTTCTTGCCGCTTTTTAACAAATATTCATCCACAAAATTTCTCACGTTCTTGGTTAATTTCTTGGACAATTTTTTCAAGGCCACAATATCAATTTCCACGTCAAAATGGCCCGAGTTGCAAACCAAAGCGCCGTCTTTCATTTTTTTGAAATGTTCGGCGCGCAAAACATGGATGTCGCCGGTTAACGTGCAAAACAAATCGCCAATCAGCGCCGCTTTAGCCATGGGCATCACCCGAAAACCATCCATGACTGCTTCCAGCGCCTTAATCGGATCAATCTCGGTAATAATCACGTTCGCGCCCATGCCGCGCGCGCGGGAGGCAAAACCCCGGCCGCACCAGCCATAGCCAGCCACCACGACGTTTTTGCCGGCCAGCAGCATATCCGTGGCGCGGATAATACCGTCCAAAGTGGACTGCCCCGTACCGTAGCGGTTGTCAAACATATTCTTGGTTTTGGCATCGTTCACCGCGATAATCGGCACCAGCAATTTACCTTCACTCTCTAAAGCTTTCAAGCGAATCACGCCAGTCGTGGTTTCTTCCATAGAACCTTTAACTTTAAAAGCCTGATTTTTGTATTTGGTGTGAAACAACGATAATAAATCCGCGCCGTCGTCCATGGTAATTTGCGGCTGGTGCTTGATGGCCGCGACTAAATTGCCGTAATAGCTTTTTTTGTCTTCGCCGCACTTGGCAAAAACCTTAAGGCCAAAATCTTTGACTAAAGAAGCGGCCACGTCGTCTTGCGTGGACAAAGGATTTGAGGCGCACAATAAAACATCGGCGCCGCCGGCTTTCATGGTTCTGACCAAATTGGCGGTTTCGCAAGTAACATGCAGACAAGCGGAAACTTTAATACCTTTCAGCGGCTTAGATTTTGAAAATCTTTTTTTTATTTCGCCCAAAACCGGCATGTCGCGTTCAGCCCAGATAATTCTTTTTTTGCCCTGGGGGGCGAGTTTAATGTTTTTGACGTCGTAATTCATAGTTTAGTTGGCTAGTGGGCTAGTTGGTAAGTTGGTAAGTTGGTAAGTTGGTAAGTTGGTAAGTAATAACTAAATTAGTTTATCATTAATTGATTTTCCTGACAATCCCCTTAGTAGCGTCAACTTCCGCCAGGTCGCCAGTCTTTAAAATTGCCGTAGCGTTTTTAGTGTCCACAACGCAGGGAATCTTTAATTCCCGGCTAATAATCGCCGGATGGCTTAAAATCCCGCCGCGATTTGTCACCACGGCCGCGGCCAGGCGCATAAACGGCAGATAGCGGATATCGGTATTATCGCAGACTAAAATCGCGCCTTTTGGAAAATCAATGTTGCCGAGTTCTTCTTCTTTAACAATTACCACCCGTCCCTGAGTCTGGCCGGCGGAAGCGCCGATGCCTTTTACCGTTTCTTTTTCGGCGGCGATATGCGATAACGGCGGCGGCGTGGGCAGATGTTTAGGCAAAATGCGGTTATAATCTACAAACCGAATTTTCCCGTCCGGCCAAACCGTAGTTTCAAAATAGCCGGCCATATAATCATGGGAAAATTCCGTCCCTAATAATTCCTTTAATTTTTCTTGTTTAGCTTTATCTTCAACTCTGATTAAATCAACCATGCCTAAAACCCATTTTTTTGCCTCGGCATCGTCTTGCGACCATTGCCAGTTTTTGAAATCATAACGGAACTGATACAGGTTGCTTTCGGTTTCGCCATGGGTGAGCTGAGAATGAAGGCCTTTGATTAATTCGCCAAAGATCGCTTCGTGATTAACCACAAAAATCGCCGACCATAAAAGGGTTTCCGAATGAGGACAAAGATCGGCAAAATAATCATCGGGGTTGATTTCCTGCTTTAAAAACCAGTCGTAGTAGCATTCTTTGATTGACAAGCCGCGGTTTCTCAACTTCGGCAAATCGGGTTTTTTAGGAATTAGGCGGATGGCGCAAAGCTCATTGCCTCGCTCCGCCAAAATTTTGGCAAACGCCGGCGTTTGATCGGCCAAATCGCGCGCCGTAAATTTCTCCGGCCGTTCATATGGCAGATCAATTTGCTGATAAAGCGTTTCCAGCCGCTCGGATTTTTTATTATCTTCAACCCGAAAAGCGTTTGACTCTTCCACCTCGCCGATTTGCGCGAACCATTCGGTAATGGAAATTTGATTTTTCGTGATAATGGCTTTACCCATGTGACAGAATTCACTTAGTAAATTTAATTATCGGCATATTGCGATTAAACTCTTCCGGCGTGAACAGCCATTGGATTTTTTTAAAACCCGCTTTTTGGGCTGATCGCGTCATCTCCGCTTTTTTGATCAATCCGCGGAATTTCGTCCCCGCTGGCATCGAGATCAGCGGGCTGATTTGCCGGTAATCTTTTTCCGAAACGAAACCGTTTTCCCGCCAAATTTTTACCACTGCCCTGGCCTTGGGGTAATTAAGATAACCCCGCTTATCAGCGCAACGAAAATACAGCGCTACTTCGATGTAAGTAAAAAGCGGATATGGCCGATTCTTTGTCTTTCCCCACTTTTTAATTATCGCATCCAAACGGTCGCGATCTCCGGAAAACCAAATATTACCGCGGCAAAAAAATGTTCCGCCTATTTTTAACGCCTGGTACATTATCTTGAATAAGATCGGCACTTGATCGTGGCGAATAACGTTGGCTGGACGATGGCCAAGAATGAAATCATATTTGCCAACATCTTTGATTTTAAGCCAGTCAATCTCGATAAAACGCTCCTTTTTAAATTTTTCTTTCGCATAAGCGGTTAAGGATTCAAAATTTTCCCGGGAAAAATCCGCCACATCCGGAATTATATTAAATTTCTTGGCCAGTGAACGATATTCAATCGTCGAGCCGAGCACTAATAAGCTAACATTCTTTACAGCCTTTTGCTTTGCCCTGATTGCCTTTTCATAAATTGCCAGTTCGCTTTTTCCTGGCCTGGCAGGCACGGGAAATTTATCCCACAGTTCAGCATAACTCCAGCTGGCATTAAGATCATCGATTTGTTTCTTTATTTTTTTCATTAATTTTATAATTTTTCCTTAAAATTCTGCCAATATCTTTTTGCCAATTCGCTCCAGCTGAATTGATGCGTCTGCGTGCCGTACTTCTCCACCGTGTAGACCGAGACCAAACCCGCCAGCCGGCCAGTTTTTTCCAAAGGCCAATTATTCAGCAAGCCGTAAATCAAACCTGCGCGATAGGCGTCGCCCGCGCCGGTCGGATCGGAAGTATTTTTCGGTTTGGCCGGCGGAATTTTTATTGTTTTATTGCCAGTTCTAATTTCCGAACCTTTTTCTCCTTTGGTAATCACCAAAATTTCCGTTTGTTTTAACATTCTTTCCAGACTCCAGCCGGTGCGCTTGCTAATCACGCTGATTTCATAATCATTGCCGATCAAAACTTTACTGCCGGTAATCGCTTGTTTTAACTGCGCCGGGGACAAAGAAGTCATCTGCTGGCCCGGGTCAAAGATGTAAGGAATATTGTGCTTTTTAAACAGCTTGGGGAAATTGACCATGTCTGAAGGGTTTTGGGGGGAAACGATGGCTAGACTAGGCTGGAGGCGGTAGGCGGTAGGCGGTAGTTTTTTTGAAACGGGCTTATTCATGGCGCCGGGATAAAATCCGGCGATCTGATTGTCTGATTGGTCGGTAATGATATAGGCCGAGGCGGTGTGCTGGCCGGGCAGAATTTGTTTGGGATTAAAAATAATTTTATTTTTCTTTAACCATTGCTCATAGACAATAAAATCCCGGGCGCCGACATGACAAAAAATTTCCGGCTTCAGCCCGAACAAAGCCAAATTATAAGCAATGTTGCCGGCCGTGCCGCCGAAACTTTCTTTTAAATCCCGCACTAAAAAAGACAAATTAATTTGATGGATTTTTTCCGGCAAAATATGGTCAGCGAATTTGCCGGGGAAATCCATAATTCTATCATACGCGATTGAACCGGTAACAATAATTTTCATAATAATATTTGTTTAATTATCTTCAGCTTGAAAGTACCAAATTATAAATCACAAATAATAAACAAACCACAAATCTTAAATTCAAAATCACAAACACAATGTTTTGGATTTGTAATTTTGAATTTTGAATTTGTTTGGAATTTGTGATTTGTAATTTGTAATTTATTCTATCCTATCTTCGGAATAGTCTTCAATAAAACCTTTTTGACATTATCAACGTTCTTCCCAAAGATCTCCAAAATCTCTTCCCAGGAAACGGGTTTTTCATCTTCTTTCCAGCAATCATAATCCGTGGACATGGCAATGGCCGCGTACGGAATATTGGCTTCATTGGCTAAAATCGCTTCCGGCGCCACGCTCATATTGACCACGTCCGCGCCCCAGCCGCGGAACATATGCGATTCAGCGCGGGTGGAAAACCTCGGGCCTTCAATCGTAACTACCGTACCCCGATCATGATGCGCTAAATCAAGTTCGCGGCAGGATTCAACCAACAGCTTTCTTAATTCGGCGAAAAATGGATCAGCCATGGGCGTGTGCTTGGCATTGCCCGCGCCGCCGGGAAATTCCTCAAAAAAAGTAATCGGCCGGTGGCGGGTGAAATCAATGAATTGATCCAAGATGACCAAATCGCCCCGTTTAATTTCTTCCCGCAAACTGCCGCAGGCGGTGGTGGCGATAATATGGCTGCAGCCCAAATCCTTAAGCGCTATAATATTGGCGCGGTAATTGACCGAGGTGGGCGGAATTTTGTGATCGCCGCCGTGCCGGGCGATAATGCAGACGTCAACGCCGTTTAGCTGGCCAGCGGTGATTAAAGACGTCGGCTTGCCATACGGCGTATTGGCTTCAATTTCTTCAAACTTTCCCAAAAGTTTGGGATCGTCCAGACCCGAGCCGCCGATAATGCCAATTTTGATTTTGTCTTTGTCCATACCTTTTTTAATCATGATAAATCACAAATATCAAATCACAAATTCCAAACAAGAAATTCCGTGTTTGTAATTTTGGATTTTGGTCATTGGGATTTGTTTGGGATTTGAGATTTTGAATTTGGAATTTATTTAATTTTTTCATTGTCATAATCAATCAAATACCCAACCTCATATCCCGCTTCTTTCAGCTTTGCCAGCCCCGGCAAAAAAGACAAGTTAATGATAAAGTCAATCCCGACAATCTCTCCGCCCATTTGTTTGACCAAATCGATACTGGCCAGCATTGTCCCGCCAGTTGCCAGCAGATCATCGGCAATGATTACCTTCTCTCCGGACTTGATCGTGTCTTCGTGCATTTCAATGATATCCGGGCCATATTCTTTTTCGTAGCTGGCTTGCTTGGTTTTGTACGGCAGCTTGCCTTTCTTTCTCACCATTGAAACGCCGGCGCCGAGTTTATAGGCTAGGGTGGAAGCCAATAAAAAACCGCGGGCGTCAATACCCACGACTTTATCAATTTTTTGGCCGCTGTATCTTTTACAGATTTCATCAATCATTTGTCTGAAGCATTCGGCGTCTTCAAAAAGTGTCGTCACGTCATAAAATAAAATCCCCGCTTTGGGAAAATTGGGAATCTTTCGGATTCTTTGGTCTAAATATGATCTGTCCATAAAACTTCTAATTAATATTTACCTTATTATTATACGGTATTTTATTACAAACTTCAAGGGTGAAAATTATCAAAATTACAAATCCAAAGCACCAAATTTCAAACAAATCACAAATCAAAAGTTCAAAACGTTTATATTTTTATTTGTGATTTTGAATTTGTTTGGGATTTGTAATTTTAAATTTTAGATTTACTTAAAAAGAGCTCCCAACAATATTTCTATTGGAAGCTCTTTTACTTATTATTATAACGGGGATACACTAGCAATCGTGGTACAGCAAAAACTCGTGCGGGTGCGGGCGCAGGCGCACCGGATCGGCCTCCAAGCCGGTTTTTAAGTCAATCCATTGATCAATGAAAGCGTC
>Ga0265297_10008365_pt1 | contig 13830 bp, 7 predicted proteins | sample Munlanlwell13791_FD_192502 | JGI IMG/M metagenome (GOLD analysis project Ga0265297, IMG submission 192502) | Leachate microbial communities from a municipal landfill in Southern Ontario, Canada - Leachate well 137-91 | ecosystem: Engineered > Solid waste > Landfill > Unclassified | place... | reverse complement strand
TTGACGGTAAAGTCGAAGGCGACGTCGCCTGCGGACACGACGTGACGGTTGGGAAGACGGGTTCGATCAAGGGCAATACAACGGTGAATTCCATCGTGGTCGAAGGCACGATTGAAGGCAACATCATCGCCCGCGAACGGATCGAATTGAAATCTTCCACGCGAATCACCGGTGACATCAAAGCCAAGCGCCTTGCGGTAGAGGAAGGCGTCGCGTTTTCCGGCAAGGCCGAGATCACGCCCAGCGGAGCTGGCGAAGGCGCTCCTGCCAAGACTGAGAACCGTTCTGTTACGCCTGCAGTATCCGCCGCCACTTCAGCAGCCCGGCCGGATTCTCGTGGCAACCTGTTCGGCAAGCGTTGATCCGGGCGGGTGCCTCGATCATACGTCTCTGAACAGGTCGTCGCAGACTTGCAGGCCAGCACCTTTGCTGCAAAGAGGTGGAGTGTGTTCTTAACCCGCCGTGTGTCAGGCTGAGAGGTGTGACCAGCGTATGCCACGTCATCACATAACACGTCGTCAGGCGATCCAAGCGGTGGCGACTCTGCCGCTGCTGGCCGCACGCCCTGTTGCGGCCGCTCAAGAAGCCAAACCGGCGTCCGGCTTGACCATCGGCATCGCGACGTTTGGGTTTCGCGACTACACCAACCGGCAGCTTGCCGAGGAACTGGCTCGCGAAGGCATCCGCGTGGTGCAGTTGTTCCTCAGCCAGAGCGACAGCCGTTACTGGAAGTTCAACGGGCGGGCGGACATGTCGGATATGACGCCCCAACGCTCGGCGGCGATTGCGGAGACCTACCGTTCGGCTGGGATTTCGATCCACAGCATCGGCGTGTACACCAACCTGATCCATCCGGATGAGGCCGAGCGGAAGGCCAACCTGGCCTACTTCGAAGCGATGATGGGCATCGGCGAGGCCATGGGCGTGCGGACCTTCATCACCGAGGTGGGCTCCTATCACCCGGACAAGCCCGAGCCACGGCTGCCGTATCATTTTCAGGAGGACGTCTGGAAGATGATGGTCGCCACGGGAAAAGAGTTGGCGGCGATGGCTGAGCGGCACCAGGCCACGGTCCTGTTCGAGTCCAGCTTCAACAACTTCCTGACGGGCGCCAAGCGGACGCGGGTTTTTCTACAGGAAGTCGGGTCGCCGCGAATTCGGGTACTTTTGGATCCGGCCAACATTCTGGAGATCAATGACCTGGGCGAAATGTTCGCTCAGCTTGCGCCTTGGATCGACTGCCTGCACGCCAAGGATCGCAAGCTGCACTCCGACCGCGGAGTGCCGGCCGGACAGGGCGATGTCGATTATGTGCAGTTCGTTACCTTGGTGGCCAAACACACCCCGAAAGCGCCCCTCATCCTTGAGTACGTTGGACCCAAGGACTACAAGCAAGCTCTGGCGCACTTGCGCGGCGCGATTCGCAAGGCGGGATTGACGGAGAGGTAACTGCTCCATCGTTGGCATTGCGGGTTGTCATCGGGCTTTCCCCTCCAACCCTTCCCGAGTCCTCCGGGACGCTTGCTTCACCCGTCTCCATCAACTATCATTTGCGGGGTCGTCCCTTGTCTTCAGGAGTTGCGCCATGAATCAAACCCTGTCTGTCCGCTGCATACGCGTCGGCTTGAGTTGTTTCTCTCTCTGGGCAGCCGTCGCGTTCTTCACGATGAACTTGGAATCGGCCGAGCCGACTTCGGCGCGTGACTTGATCCGCCGGGAGAACCAGAAGGCGGGCACGTCCGATTGGCAGTTGACCTATGTTCGCCTCGACAAGTCGGACACCACCGGGTTCCGTTCTCCTGGGATTGAGGGCTACTGCTCGCGGCAATCGGTCTCCGCCGGGGAGCCGATCGAGTTTTTTGTGAGCACAGACCCCGCCGGCTCCTTTACCCTGGAGATATTTCGGATGGGCTACTACGGTGGCCTCGGCGCACGGTTGATGAAGACGCTGGGGCCATTGACCGGTAAAAAGCAAACCCTGCCGGAGGTCGGTCCACGACGGATTCGCGAGTGTCGCTGGGAACCCAGTGCCCGGTTGGTGATCCCGGCGGATTGGCCCAGCGGTGTCTACTTGGGACGATTGTCCCGCGTGCCGAATCCCGACGGCACGATGCCCTGGCAGAGTTACGTGGTGTTCATCGTGCGCGACGACCGTCCGGCCGACATTCTCTTTCAATGTCCCGACAACACCTGGCAAGCCTACAACCGGTGGCCCGACGAATATTCCCTGTACATTGACCCGGGGAACAAGTTCGCCTGGGCCAGCAACCGGGTTGACGTGAGCTTTGACCGGCCCTATGCGAAATACGCGCAGATCTTCCAGAATCCGCAATCGGTCGGCTCGGGCGAGTTCCTGTGCTGGGAATTCTCCCTGTGCTACTGGCTGGAGCAGCATGGGTATGACGTCAGCTATTGCTCCAACAGCGACATGCTCACTCCGGATCGTGCGGCGAAGTGCAAAGCCTTCATCAGCGTGGGACACGATGAGTATTGGGATCTCCGCCAGTATGAGAGTGTGATGAAGATTTCCCGCAGCGGCACCTGTGTGCTGTTCCTGTCGGGAAATTCCATCTGCTATGTGACGCCGTTTCGCGCGGGGGCCGACGGCCGTCCCAACCGCATCATCAGCCGCAAGGGACCGTATCAAGGGCTGACGATGGGCAAGGAGACGCCGAAGTGCACCTTTGACTACGTGGGACCGGACGAGGGCTTGCTGTTGGGTGCCCGCAACATCCTGCCGGTCAACGGCGGAGGCGACTGGGTTTGCGCCAAACCGGAGCACTGGATGTTCGCCGGCACGGGAATGAAGAAAGGCGATCGAATCCGCGGGCTGGTGGGCTGGGAATTCCATGGCGATCCCCCGCCGATCAAGGGCCTGGAGGTGGTGGCCGAGGGTATTGCCCTGCACGGTGGCACGCGCCCTGTCCCTTATCAGGCGACGATCTACCCCACAGCAAAAGGCGGCTTCGTGTTCAATGCCTCGACCATTTTTTGGTCCTTGGGCTTGAGCGCTCCGCCGGGGCACATGCCCGTGTGGAGCCACAACACGCGGCCCAATGGTCCCGATCCGCGCGTGCAACAGATCACGCATAACCTGTTGAGACGGGCCATTGACCGGTAGCCTCGGTCGCAACTTCAATCGATCGGGTTGTCAAGAGTCGGCGGTCCAGCACAGGTGGCATGACCTTGCTGTTTCGAGCCGTGCCCATGGTGACTATTGCGGTGTTGCTGTGAGTCATGGAAACGCTGAAAAAGCAGGGTTTCAAGCCGTGCGGCGTCACGCGTTTTCCCAATGATACTTTTGGGTCATTGCGGACGATGGCGTTTGGCGAGATGATATATAATGCACGGGCAGACGTTGTCGCAGAGTGCAAATTCTGATTGCACTCCGGCGGAAACCTTTGAGCTATCGGATGAGCAAGCATGAAAGGAAGCCACAGGGGTATGAGAACGAGCCACAGTTCGAAGAATGGAAAGAACATCTCCCGGCGTGAAGTGCTGCGTCGGGGCGTCTATGCAACGACCGGATTGATGTTGGCCGACCGTTTGGGACCTCAAGCATTCGCGGTGGCCTCGCCATCCGCGCCAGCTGCCACCAAGAGCAAAGGCAAGGCCAAATCGGTCATCCAGGTTTTCCTATGGGGCGGCATGTCGCACAACGACGCATGGGACCCGAAACCGGAGTCGGGCTACGAATACATGGGCGAATTCTCCAAGGCGATTCCGACCAACGTGGACGGCATCCAGATTGGCGAACTGTTCCCCCAGCTCGCGAAGCAGATGGACAAGTTCTCACTCATCCGCAGCATGACGCATCGCAACAACGGCCACGAGACCGCAGCCTACCTGATGCAGACCGGCCACACGCCCGGCGAGCGGCTGGCATATCCGAGTGTGGGGGCGATCTTCGCGCTGTTCAAGGGCAAGGAATACAAGGGCATCATTCCGCCCTACGTGGTGATGACGCAGGCGCAGGGTCGGTTCTCCGAAGAGGGTTTCCTGGGGCCGAAATACAAACCCTTTGCCACCGGCGGCGACCCGAACGCGAGCCGCTTCGAGGTGGAAGGCGTTGTGGCCCGTGCCATCGCCGACGACCGGCAGAAGAGCCGGCGCGAGTTACTCGAGAAGATGAATACGATGGGCAAGGCGATGGCCGCGAGTCCGCAAATGACCGCCGCGGAGGAATCCAAGAAAGCGGCGTATGACTTGATTCTGGGCAAAGGCAAAGAGGTGTTCGATCTCTCCATCGAGAAACCGGAGTTGAGGGACAAGTATGGCCGCCACACCTTTGGGCAGGAGTGCCTGGCGGCGCGTCGGCTGGTGGAGGCGGGTGTTCCTTACATCGTCATCAACTACCCCGGCGGGTGGGACACGCACAGCAACCACTTTATGACTATGCGTCGTCAGTGCCCGAACCTGGACCAGGGCTTGGCGACGTTGCTGCAAGATTTGAAAGACCGCGGTTTGCTTGAGACCACCATTGTGTGGTGCACCGGTGAGTTTGGCCGCACACCGAAAGTCTCCTGGGAACCGCCGTGGAATGGCGGGCGCCACCACTATGGCAACGTGTTCAGCGTCCTGGTTGCCGGCGGCGGTTTCAAAGGCGGCCAGGTTGTTGGCTCGTCCGACGCAAAGGGCGAGGAACCCAAGGATCGCCCCGTGTATCCGGTGGACCTTCTGGGCAGCATCTACCAATTGGCGGGTATTGACGCCACCGCGAAGCTACCCCACCCGATGGGCCTAAAGGCCCACGTGTTGCCCTCCGCCGCGGAAGGTGTGAAGTCGAACGGACTTTTGACAGAGATCATGTAGCAAATTGCGGCAGCCACGGAACGCACGGCGGGACGCAAAGGGTGGCGGTGTCTTTTCGTGCATTCAGTGCATTCTGTGTTTTGTTGTGCAAACAAGGAACGGCTTATGCGCAAAGTGAACTGGCTCGCGGTTCTTGGAATAGCCGGTGTAGTGGCGATGGCCCCGTCGGCATGGGCGCAGACAAGACCGTATATCGGCTTCGCGTATCCCGCTGGCGGCCAGCAGGGCACGACGTTTCAAGTCAAACTCGGTGGACAAGGCTTGGACGGTGTTAACGGCGTGGTGGTTTCTGGCCCGGGCGTGACAGCTAGGGTGGTCGAGGATTGCAGGGCGACCAATAATCAAGATCGCCAGTTGCTGGATGAGCAACTGAGGGATTTGCGGAAAGCGAAGGCAATGGCCGCCTCGACGATGACACCTTCGGCGACGGGGGAGGGGAAGACTGCCGCAGTCCAGGATGAGGCGACGCGAAGGCTCATCATGCGGATCGAGAAAATATTCCGCGAAAACGTGAACACCCCGGCCAGCCGCGCGCTTGCCCGCATTGTTTATGTCGAGGTTGCCATAGCTCCCGATGCGCCGCCTGGGGAGCGGGAACTGCGCTTGGTGACACGGCGCGGCGGCGCGTCGAATCCGCTCGTTTTCTACGTAGGACAATTGGCTGAATACTGCCGCAAGCCGATGAAGACCGCTGATTATCAGGTGCTCGGCAAAGAATATCTCGCCCTCCGGAAGCGGCCGAACAACGAGATCGAGGACCGCGTGGCCATTCCATGCACGGTGAACGGCCAGATCGCTTCCGGCGAACTCAACCGGTATCGGTTTGAGGCGCGCAAGGGCCAGCAACTGGTCATCACCACCCTCGCGCGGCAGTTGATTCCGTATCTTGCGGACGCCGTGCCCGGCTGGTTTCAGCCTGTGCTGACGCTCTACGATGCCAACGGCAGGGAACTGGCCTATGACGATGACTACCGCTTCAAACCGGACCCGATCATTGTCTATAGGATTCCACGGGACGGCGAATATGTGTTGGTCATCAATGACGCCATCTTTCGGGGGCGCGAGGATTTCGTCTATCGCATCACCATCGGCGAGACGCCGTTCATCACGAGCATCTTCCCGCTGGGTGGCCGGGTGGGCGAGCCGACATCGATCAAAATGAAAGGTCTGCATCTGGGCGGCGCCGCGCTGGCGTTGCCCGCCAAAGACGCCGAGTCGGGCATTCATCAAGTCGTCGCGAATAAAGGCGGATTCATCTCCAATCCCGTGCCATTTGCCTTGGACACGCTGCCCGAGATTTTCGACAAGGAGCCTAACAACACCCCGGCGCGCGCGCAGAAGGTGACGCTGCCTGTCATCGTCAACGGGCATATCGACAAGGTGGACGACTGGGACGTGTTCGAGTTCACCGGCAATGCGGGCGACTCGGTCGTTGCGGAAGTTTACGCGCGCCGGCTCGATTCCCCGGTGGATTCCGTGATCAAACTCACCGACACGCGCGGCCAACTGCTGGCGTTCAGCGACGACCGCGAATACCTCGGCGCGGGCATCAACACCCACCATGCGGATTCCTACTTCATGGCTCGGCTGCCTGCCGACGGCACCTACTACGTCCACATCGGCGACACCGGTCGCAAGGGTGGCAGGGAATATGGCTACCGCCTGCGCATCAGCGCGCCGCAGCATGATTTCGCGCTGCGTGTTGTGGCCAGCAGCACCAGCGTCCGGCAGAAGAGCAGCGCCACTCTCAGTGTCTATGCCTCGCGCAAGGACGGCTTCGATGGCCCCATCAAGATTACCCTGAAGGACCCGCCCATCGGATTCACCCCCTATCCCGTCATACTGCTCAGCACTCAGAACATCACCCGCCTCAGCTTCAAGACGGACCTCATCACCAAAGGTCCCATGAACATCACCGTTATTGGCAGCGCAATGATTGGCGACAAGGAAATCACCCATACAGCCGTTCCTGCTGAAGACCGGATGCAGGCGTTCCTGTGGCGGCATCTCGTGCCTGCCCAGGACCTGAAGGTTCTTGTTTACGATGGCACCTACGAACCACCGCCGCCGCGCGTGCCGCGGGAGATTTCGCCCGAGATGCTGATGCACGCGAAAATCAAAGCGGCCGCGTTGCAAGCCAAGGGGCGTGTGTTCACGAAGAGGCAGGTGGCCGGGCGGGTGCGGCAACTTAAAGTGCTCTTCGAAGATGGCCTGATCACTGACGAGTTCTACGGCGAGAGGATCGCCGAGTGCGAGACCGCCCAGTGAGCCGCTCTCCGCGAGGGGCGAGAGGGCAACGCAAACCGGTCATGGCAGGAACGGCCTGAAGCCCGGCATCGCCGTCAGTCCGTTCGGGGCGGTGTTGTTCTTCGTCTCTTCGCCTGGCGCGCGGCTCCGGCTTATTTCTTCGTGTCCCTCGTGGCGGCCCACTGGTGAATCTTCTTCTGCGCCTTCGCCCAGTTCTTCTCGTCACAGCGGTCGTCGAGGAACTGGTCAAGCAACTCGAAGAACAGATCGCGAAACTCACCGAGCTTCTGGATGCGTTCCTGGAATCGGGATGCCGGGTCGAGGACTTCCTTGGGGTCGGGCAGCTTCACGCGGAACGCGAAGGAGTCCGCGTCGAAGGAGGTCATCCACGTCTCATCCTGGCAGGCCAGCGTCAGCTTTGCGCGGCGCAACTTCTTGCCGGTCATCAACGCAGTCTGCGCCTCTGGACTTGCGGTCGGCACGCCTTCGCGAATGGCGATCACGTGCGCGCCATCGCCGGGACGCTCCAGCAGCAACGGGCCTTCGAGCGCCACAGCGATCTGGCCGCGTTCGCGGCTCTCGAAGAGGCCGCCGCGGTCCTCCGAGGCGAACCAGAGCCACGTCAGGAAATCCTGCCCCGGCCGGTTTTCCATCTCGTCGTCGGACGCTTCCGGCGAGAAGCTGGCGGGCGCCCACTGCTTGGCCTTCTGGCCGCGCCGCTGCGCCACGGCCGTTTCGACGTTCACGGGAACGAGGTCAATGCCCGTGGCGGCGAGAAAGTTGACCCGCAACGCATCCATCTGCTGTTCGGACACCGCGCCGACATACACCACGCCGCCGCGTTCGTCATGCACGAAGGGAATGGCGCGCAGCGTCGGCGGCATCTGGGGCAGCAGCCGCGACATGACCTGCTTGCGGACTTCGCTCTTGGCCTTGCGGTCCAGAAACGGCTTGTTATCGGCCTTCATCCGGGCCAGTTCCTCCATGAAGGACTCGGCGCGCAACAGTGAGCTGGGCACCTTGCGCTCGGCTTTCAGCAGGCTCAGCCGCAGGTAGCCGCCGAGGCGTGCGTTCTCATCGCTGATGGGCAAGTCGAAAAGATGCCGTCCGCCGACCCAGCCGATGGCCGGCTCCGCGCTGAGCGACTTCAACGGCGGCGAAGCCTTGCTCGCGAACCGTTGCACCGCGTCGGTCGGCAATTCCTTCAGCGCGTAACACATCCGAAACCCGATCTGACCGCTTTCAAATGACATAAATTATTCTCTCCGTGAAAAAGGCGGCGTGTATATCACGCTGCCGCCGCGCCGCGAAGCAAAAGATGTTTCAGAAACGAAAATTTATCCCGTGAGCGGCATCTCGTGCCTGCCCAGGACCTGAATATCCGTGTTTATGATGGCGCCTATGAACCACCGCCCCCGCGCGTGCCGATTGAAAACCATAAGCTGGCGTAGGCCAAGAGTCAGCGTTCTGCCTCACGGCGCAACCCGACGAACCCCAAGGATTGCGACTATTTCCTGGACTGCAAGAGCGAGACTCAGCATACACAGGCGACACGCGAACCGACCGGACACGGTGGAGAATCTCGCGATTATGTAGCAGCTCAGTTCATCGTTTAGAACTGCGTTAAGCCTGCTGCAAAACAGGTTGAACGTTGCCACTGCTGTCATACCCGTCGTTCGTCTATTGCTACCAGATTGTTACTCCACGCTTTCGCTGATCTACAGTGAGTACGACTAAAGGCCCCCACTCCATGGGCTTTAGCCCTTTCCGCCTGATTTTGCCTCATGAGCAGGCAACTGAAAGAATTCACGTGACATATTCTCAAAGCAGTATAAATATTCAAGAAGAAGTGTAACCACAATGCTCACTCGGTTTCACTTAAGAAGTACAGACGTGAATTTGTGGCTTGCGCTCAGGTCAACCGAATGTCAGCCGGGACATGCCAAAAGCCATTATAACGCAGATTAAAGCTTCGGGCGCTGTCGTCAAACTGATTGGGCCTGCTGAGGAGCAGGACGCATGGCTACCTGGCCATGAGATGTACGCCGACTTCCATTTGCATCAAGATTTTCGGGAGCGTGCGCAAGACCTTTTGGGGAAGGAGATTGAGGTGGTAGAGCTTGGTTCTGCCTTTGGGCAGCGCCAGAAGCTGGTAAGCCACGTCCGCGTCGCAAATGATCCATGGAATGCCGTTGCCTCGTGGAAAGATGGCGAGATCAAGGTGATGGAAGTCACTGCGGTAACCAAGGGCAGGGCAATCGGCTTGATTCGACCAGGCATCCGTGCTGAAGTGGATTTGGAAGGATTGGAGGATTTATTGCCTTCCTCTTGGGGCAATTTCGCCCGACCTATAATTGGCGACGAAGTGGCTGGTTTTTTTTGCCTTCGCAATGCAGATGCTGAGAAGCGTGTGGTGGTTCTCGACGTGAGCGGATACGTGAGGTCCCCGGTAGCTTTGGCCGACGCTGTCGCCTCCGTTGATACTGCTGCCGCAATTGAAGCTGTTGCCCCAGCGGAGCACCTGTTGGAATTTGACTCTTCACTGCATCAAGACCCGCCGGTGGAGGATATTAATCGAATCCTGTTTGTGGATGATGACAAGTGTTTGCTAACGGCGATCTCCAAATTCCTTACCAGCATGGGTTGCACAGTCGTTGCGTGTGGAACCGAAGAAGAAGCCACCTCTGCTATCCGTAATCGCGAGGAAGATTTTGACTTAGCAGTGATTGATGTGGAACTGCGTGATCGCAGTAAGCTTGAGGGATTGCACGTTGCACAGACTTTCCGAGATGAACAGCCGAACTGCCCGATAGTCATCGTTACAGGCTTGGATCTTGACCGTAAAAGCCCTTCACTAACAAATGCGACTTTTCCTGTCTCCAAAGTAATCACCAAGCCGTTCGGCTACGAGGAGTTACACCAAGCCTTGGCCTCTGTTGGTGAACAACCTCGACCGTTGCTCGACATGCTCCCTGGGGGGCCACGCTCCCATGCCGAACAAGCTTGCGATCTTGGTCATCCCGGCGAATACGACGAGATTCAGTGCCTCGTCAATGTGTTGCGGCAGACAATTCGCGCGGAGGCTGTGGTTCTGTTCTCCGTGCATCCGGTGTCTTACACAGTTCAGATGGTCGCCAAATCTGACCCGGAGAGCCTGTTTCGATCTGTGAAACCGCGCGTGGGTGAGAGCCCTTTGGCAGACGTCGCGATCAAGCAGCAAACGGTTCAAGCAAAAGACGCCAAGGCACGGGGTGAACATCGGCGACATCGGTTTCTCCAAGAAGCCTACGGATATCGGTCCTGCGTAGGCGTTCCCGTGAAGCTGGGCTTGGGAGCAACTCATGGCTACGCGTTATTTGCCTTCCATCGGCATCCCTCAAGTTTTGACGCAAGTCATAAATGGGAGGTCGAGGGTGTGGCCACACAGATGGGCTACTTGTTGCGGATCGCCTTTCTCACCGAAGAACTTCGTCAGGTTAAGTCTTTCGCAATGATGGGACAGGTTTACGGAAGCATGGCTCATGATTTGAGCAACGCGCTATCGTTCGACATAACAGTGCGAAACCTAACTAATAGCTTGGCCGATGGGCAAGGAATAGACAACCCTGACGTCGCTGGTGCCCTCAACAACTTGGAACGCAATGCTACCCGAGCGGCGAGTATCGTTAGGACATTTCGTGACATGGCACGCGGGACACTCGCCGAATCGACGGAGTTTCCTATCGCTCAGGAGTTGGCTGCCATCGCCCAGCGATTCAGTGCCGAAGCCCAGAACTACAGCGTTGAGGTGCGCATGCTCCCTTACACCGAACCGGAGTGCTTCACGAAGATGAGAAGGAGTGGCTTTGAGCAAGTGCTCTATAACCTCCTGCTCAACGCCGCCCAGCAAATCCATCGCTTAGATACCTTGCGGCCAAGCTGCCGCGAGATCGCGATCGAACTGCGCTACCGTACTGAAGCTAACGACGAACAGTGGGCCGATATCTTCGTTCACGACAATGGTCCAGGCATCCATAAACGCGATTTCAAGCGAGTGTTTGACATGCATTACACGACTAAGAGAGACGGTTGTGGCATGGGATTGGATATAGCCCGAACGATCGTGGAAGATGTGCGGCTAAATGGTCAGCAAGGTGGCATCCGGATTCGCCGGAGCATCTTGCTGGTTGGCACGACGATTGAAGTGAATATTCCTGTGAGGAGGGCGTAGCGATGGCAGAGCACATTGCTGAGCAGAAGTCGGTGCTCGTTGTAGATGACAACGACGTATATCGGGACGAACTCGTGGCGCAGTTGCGCGACCCGGTAACCGACGTTATTGGGGTCCGGACAGCGGTTGAGGCCGAGCAACTATTCAGAGCGGACCCGCAGCGCTTTCAGTTTGCAGTTATTGATCAAGTGCTTGATAATAACCAAATGGGGGGTATCGCGCTAACCCACAAGCTGGCGAGCCTCAGCCGCGATTTGTTCGTGCTCGTCTTCACAAATGTTCCCTCGGATAACGCAGAGGTGGTGGCTAGATTTAGATACGAAGCCCTTTCCGCTGGCGCGTTTCGTTACATTGAACGTGGTTCGCCTCACAAGGACAAGATCCTCGTCAAAGCCTTCGTGGACGAGATGATGCAACTCTCGATTTTGCGAGAATGGATTGGCCGCTACTACGCGGATCGGGAAAATGTGCCTTCTCTTCTAACGCAACTTAGCATCGGCGTGGACATCATTGATCGCTCTCACAAACTTTGGTTCATGAACGACGCGATGCGTAGGATCACGGGGTTAACCACGCCTGGTCTGCCCCAAAGCCCGTGTTCCAATTGGCATGGCATCAAGTTCTGGCCATGTCTCACTTGTCTTGTTCACGCCAGTTTCAAAAGTGGCCAGCCGGATGAGCGACTTTTCCTTTCACTTCTTCCATTTCGAGAGAAGGATAAGCTCTTCTACCTCCGAGTGTGGGCACAGCCGATAACTGATAATCAAGGCAAAGTCGTTATAGCCGCTGACGGACGGCCATTAGCCGTCATGGAGTCAGTTCAGGATCTGACGGATTCTGCTCAACTCTCCGCTATGCCTCTGGATCGGCGTCTTGATTTGATAGCCGGTGCGTTGCGTGACAGACCGTCGGACAATTCTTATATCCCAAAACGGTTGTTCGAACGCGTGCGAATCATGTTTCGCGATGGAGCGACGGACAACTTCATTGTCATGGCTGCGTCCGGTTACGGATCCCCACAAGCCTCTGAAAGCCGATTGATTCCGCCGAGAGACTATCTGCAAGACGCCGAAGACAACATGAGGCGGACTAAGTATGGTTACTTCTTTCCGCTAAGCCGTGACCGATCATTGCAGCCTGGAGCGCCCTCGGACAACTTCATTTACTGGCCCATCGTCGAAGGCGACCGGACGATCGCCCTTATTGAGGTATCCGGTAGTGACTGTAACTCGGATATTGTGGGCGTCATTCGACCCTATGCTAGAGAGGTTCTCAACGCCTTGGAAGATTCCCGCAAGGCTGGCGAACGGCTGGTAGCCGAGGTGGAGTCTGAGGTTGGAAAGATAGACCTTGATCTGCAAAAGGTCGGGACGCCGTTCAATGCACTGAAGTTCTTGGTTAGAAAAGGTGTGCATCTTACCGGTAGTTGTAGCGGCCACATTCGCTATGTCGAGGGCGATAACGCGGTGCTGTTGAAGCTCGACGATGCTCAGCCGGAAAGTTACGAGGCTGCAGCTCCCGAGAGCTATTCTCTCAAGCACATCGCGTCTTGGTCTGTCAGAACGATCCTCTCTGCGCAGGAGCACATTCAGAATACCGAGGAGCACAGCAAGGAAATATATTCTGTTCGCGATGCGCTGTCTCCAGAAGCCAGACGTCCCTTGGACACTATCAAGGCCATTTGCTTACAGCCGTTGATTATCCAGAGCCGATGCATCGGTTCGCTCTGTCTCCAAGCCACGGCCCCCCAACACTTCAAGGATCAAAAACGGAGACAAGTCGCTCGCGAAATTGCCCGTCGAGCTGCGTTTGCCCTTCATGATTTTCTTGTGGAGCGACGGACTGCTGAGCAGGTGGAGCAGGCTCAAATAGAGACGTTCGCTCTGATCCTGCACAACATCAGTACACCAACAGTAACAATGCGTTTCGCCCTCACGAATCTGGTGAACCGCTTGAATGAACTTGGCGTATTTGATGCCGATGTCGCAGAAGGTATTGCTGCGGTAGAACAACAAAACGAGATTGTCTCTGGTGTTCGTGCTCAGTTTCTAAACCTCCGCAAGCCGTACAGGTCTCGGATGGAAACTGTGGTGTTGCCGGAGTACCTCCGCGAACGAATCGCGGCCTTGCTGCGACATCAGCCGGAGCTGGACGTTAAGTTTAAGGAAGATTCGGGCCTCGCACAACTCAAGATAGATGTAACGGCCATTGAGTTGGTGCTCTCCGTACTTATGCAGAACGCGGTTGATGCGCTACAGCATCAGAAAGACAAAAAACACATTCTGATCCACTTGCGCTTGATAGAGGCGCAAGAACGGTATCATGCGAACTTTTCTGGCCCTGGACTTTGCATTGACGTTGAGGACGGAGGGCCGGGCGTTCCTGCTGACATGGTTGACAGTCTGTTCGAGACCATCCAAAGCAGCAAGGCCAAGGGCCTAGGTTTTGGGTTGAAGTCTTCCCGCCGGGTGGCTAGAGCCGCGCGTGGCGATGTTTATTACCACAAGGAGTTTCAGGATGGGGCTAAGTTTACGTTGGTGTTACCTTACGAGTCTGTTTAA
>Ga0265297_10008364_pt1 | contig 13832 bp, 11 predicted proteins | sample Munlanlwell13791_FD_192502 | JGI IMG/M metagenome (GOLD analysis project Ga0265297, IMG submission 192502) | Leachate microbial communities from a municipal landfill in Southern Ontario, Canada - Leachate well 137-91 | ecosystem: Engineered > Solid waste > Landfill > Unclassified | place... | reverse complement strand
AAGGCCCGCCAAAATAGGCGGGCCTTCTCGCAAAAGCACCTTGTCTTCAACAAATTCTAAACAGTTTTATTCAACCTCTCCAAGAACAATACATCAAGGACATTTCCATCAAAACTGCTTACAACATAATGTGTTCTAGAAAAAATCCTGGAAATCCATACGTAGCTTACTCATAAACGATATCGTCTAAATAAAATGTGCAACCGTCTGGATTATCCACTTTGTTTACAATCCAGAAAAATCCCCCAATTACTTTACTCAAATTATTGTTTTCTAAATCAACTGTGTGCAGCTTCCACTCTTTAGTTAGGGTTATTTTGGGCAACTCGGCTTTAGAAGAATCGGAATAATTACCTTTTATGCCTCCCATCCCGAAAACTAGCACCTCTCCACCCCTTTCTCCTTTAGCCCAAAAATTAAGCTTTGTAAATTTACTAAGATCAAAACCACCATTCATATTCCCCCAGTTATTAGGAGGATTCTGCCAATATACCCCAGCCCAACCCTGCCCATTTGTTTTCTTTCCTGAATAAATCCACTTTTGGCAATATAATCCTGAATGCGAATTCTTTGCATAATTGTAATCTAACTTCACCGCTTGATAATCGCCCATCCATCCGCTTGGAACATAGCCGCTCTCATTATTTATAGATTGCTCATTAAAAACAATAAAACTATTTCCTTGTTCTTTAGTGTCCCCTGATCTTTGAATATCGTTTTCTTTATTAGCGATAAATTTAATAACTATAGCCCTAATACTTTTTCCGTACATCGGAATGCTAGACCCAGGGTTGATTACAGTTTGTGATTGTCCGTGTACCTGACCATAAACATAATTTCCAGAACCGTGGGCAGAACCATAGGCTGATGATGTTGTCGTAGCGGTAGTGGGCGTATTATATGAACCTACATATGGGGATTCTTGACTTTGAATAACAATAGCGTCACCGCCAATTTGAGCAGCATATTCTCGCATACGTCTACCAATGCTACTCCAGCTAGAGGCAGGGGCGCCGTCAGCTCCAACTTCACCAATTACTTCATAAGGAACCGGAGGAAAATTATTATAAATAGGGAGAGCCGAAGCAACAGTAGGAGAATAATTATTGTTAGGATATCGAGAGCAATAAAAATTAGCACAACCGCTTATAAACAAAACACCTATGCATAAACAGATTAGTCTTTTCATCTAATCCTCCTTCTACTAAAAGACTATCCAGACCGTTTTCAGACAACCCGTTGAAATATCTTGCGTTCTGATGGGATTGCCCCCTTCTGTATAACTCCACCAAATCCTTTTGTCAAACGGAATCGGATACCGCGCCCCAGATGGCTCCAAACAAAAAGGCCCGCCAAAATAGGCGGGCCTTCTCACAAAAGCTCCTATTCATTAACAAATCCCGAATGGCTTTATTCAATCTCCCAAAAACAATATATCAGGGATATTTCCATCAAAACTACTTACAACATAATGCGTTATCTAGAAACAGTCCTATGGAATCGTTCTTAAGGGGACACCCTCCCCCCATCAACCCCCTTCCCTCGCGGGAGATCTTTTACAACATATAATCTTAAAAAATCACATTGTAAAAATTTCGGCGGCAAATTATAATAATATGGCACTCTAACAAGAGAATAAAATGGATCTTAATTGGTGGAAGATTAAACATAGCCCGATTCTTTTTATGTCCAAGCGCTTAGTAATTGTTATTCTTTTATTGATATTATTATTCTTGACCTTCCTCTACTGCAAATGCCACCTACTCCCTGCAGCTAAAATTATTTTAAAACCTCTAACCATATCTGTAACAGCACCAATCACAGAAACAGAACCGCACACAGTCTTTGAAGCTGTACTAAATGGCGCCAATTTTGCCATTGTATACATTTCAATCTTATTAGCCATAACAGCTATACTTATTACTGTCATGTGTTTCTGGTGGGAGAAAAAATTAAGCATCCTTGAAAAATGCAATCAAGATTATGAAATATTTAAAGAAAATTCTTCCCGGCAAGCTTATCTTATAACAGCGAAAATATTTGTTATAGACGAACGCTTCAGCGAAGCTTGGGAACAAATAAAAGATCTGCCTGAGAATCTTAACTATGAAGTCCCCTTGTACAAAGCAAAGATATTAATGGGGCAACCACACGATGAATATGTATTTCCAGCGGTAATGAAACTCCTGAGCAGAGCTTTGCTTTTCCCTACAATCACATCGGAAACTAAATCTATAATATTTAGGGAAATGAGCAGGGTGTATTTTCAAGAAAAGAGAGACTACAAGAAAGCCTTAGAATATGCAGAACATGCAATTAAAGAAGATTATACTCATTGGTCTGCCTATAATGCTCGAGCATTAGCCCTAAGACATTTGGGCAATTTAGACGAAGCGATCACAGTTTTGGAAGAATGTATCAAAGGAAATAATAAATACGATGCTGGCTTCTACAACCTTTCCTGTTATTACGCCCAAAAAATGGAGAGAGAAAGAGATGGCGTTAAAAAACTTAACTTAAAAGATATGGCGGTTTCTAACTATAAGGCAGCTATTAGGCTTCAACCAAAAAACAAGGAGTACTCAAGGACCGATCCAGATTTAAGCCCAATCAGGAAAGAAATCAGAGACCTATAGCCTACTTTAAAAAAAATAAAAAGGACTACCTTCATAAGGTAGTCCTTTTTTAAAACTGTATATTTAATTTCCTACCAGGGATCTCTCTCTTTCATTTTATCCCCCTCTTTATTCTCTTAGTTACTATTTACCACGAAAATTAACTCAAATCAATATTTTTTACTATCTTCTAAGAAAGCGTTTTCTTGCAAAACCACTATTTTATATTCTTCGTTTTGTTAGTTTTTCGTTGTGTTATTAATTATTGCAAGAAAAGAAGTTTATCATATTATTCTATCTTGTCAAGCGAATTGAATCACACACTTTTTAGCAATCTTTTCTTTCAAACATTACAGGATTTTAGCTGTCAGTCCGATTTTTTTAAAATTGCACTGAGCTGAGGATTCCTTGAATAATAATCAAAATCTTCTGCGTGAAGAATAAAACAAAAGAACTCAAATTGGATTTTTAAAATAGCATTCTCAGGACTGCAAATATAATTTAATTTTCTTCAAGTGTTCTTAAGCCAATCAAACATATTTCTATTTTCGCCATAGGGATTGTAACAAAGAGTTCCACTCGGCCTCGGTCACTTCGGCCCCAGATACCTTAGAAATAGATTCTCACCCTCGCTTAACCTCTTTGCAAAATCAAGGAATCGCTCGGGCCCGGGCCGCCTCACATCTCGGCGGCCGCGCCAAACAGCCCGGCTTATTCGCCGGACTGGCGCCCCCGCTCGGGTCGTCGCTCAGTTGCCTGCCTCGCTCAAAAACTCGAACCTCGGACCTGTCGCTCCTCGCCTGCCTACTAAATTATTCATTAAGGATGTCGGCAGCTCGGTCGCTCCCCATAGGGGAACCCAATGGTTCCCCCTTTGGCGTCGCCCGCCTCGGCCTTCAGCCAAGGCAGGCTCCTGTCACCCCCTCCCTAGCATCCAAACGATATGCTTAAGGGGAAAACGGTCTTTTCCCCTTAATAATCCCCTTTTTAGGTCCTCGGTTCGTCTCCCAGAAAGCCAAATAAAAAGGCCCACCAAACTTCAGTGGGCCTTTTTATTTGGCTCCCCGGGACCCCCAAAAATCCGAACTTTTCAATAACCATCTACGCAGGGCTGAACAACAACAAAAACGGGGAAAGATGGACTGTACTGATCTAGTCCTGAATATTAATCTAAACCTTCCATTACACGCCATACCTTCCGATATATTTTACCTTTGCGTTCTCCTAATGCTTGTGTCCACCCTTTTTCATCCAAATTTTTGATGTTATCCCTTATTTCTGTTAATGGCCGTTTCAAAACATCTCCCATATTATTTACGAGGCCGGTTGCGGCTGCTCGTGGGACACCGAGCAATCTCAGAGCGATTGCTGAATCATTGTTAACTCCATAATAGACCCTTGAAGGAAGATTGCTTAAAAGATTCAACTGTTCTTCTGATAATTTTGATCCTGTAATTGAAAGGAGTGCACCTAACCCCCATGATGCAGTCTGAGTTAATTTACCAAAGAGATTCTTCCCACATATTGTCAATGCTTCTGTCATGTCTCCATCATCTTTCATGAAATGGTTTCTTGCAATATCTGGGACAGGAACACCATTAACCCAATCTTTAACGATCAAGGCCAGCTTCTTTCCATCTGGGCTTTTTCCACCAGTAACATCTTTTAAATTCTCTCGCAATTCTGGCACCTTTAATAAAACCCCCATCATATTTTGCAAATCCTGATTAGTTTTACTAAATAATAAATCAACGTTCCAAGCTGATTCTGAAATACCTTCTTGGCTTGCGGCAGTTAACACTGTTTTAATGCTTTGCAATGAAAACCCTGTACTATCTACTAATTTTAAGGGTTGCCCAGGCTCCTGAAGATAATCTGCATAAGAATTTATGCCTTCCAATAATTTATTTGCCATTTCAGAATCTTTTATACGCAACTTCTCAAAGCCAAATGTCCCACGAAGAACCTGTTCTATCTGACCGGTAAAATCAGCAGGTTTTCCCATTTGCCGATAAGTGTGTGTGAGGTATTGGACAAACGTAGACCACTCTGGATACTTATAAACTATCATTCCTAGGTCGCCCAATAAATCTTTTGAAGCTTCCGCTAATTTGATAAGGGCCGAATTAAGATCACCTGATTGTCTATCAATAAATTTATGTAATTTAATCACATCACTTTCACTATCAGCGACAAGAGCCACAATGCCCAAAGTCCCCTGTTCAATTCTGCCCGCTCTCCCAGCAATATTCCAAAAATCTTCTGGGGGCATATCCTCCCCGTATGGATACTGATGCGAAGCCATTACAACACCTGTAACAGGAAAATTTACACCCTGAGCTATGGTGGTCGTCGCAACGAGAAATTTCAATTCATTTTTTTCGAATAACCACTCCATAAGTGCACGGACATCGTCTGAAAGTCCAGCATGATGAACTCCGATTCCATATGACAATAATTCAATCAATTCAAAATCGTTACCAAACTCTAACTCCAAGAACTGTTGTACAAGCTTTACATTATCACTAAGATCTGCTGATTTATTAATTTCAATCTTAAGCTTTTTAGCTAAAGACCAAACCCAATCAGGTGTTGTATGCATTACGATAACAGGGCCTCTTTCATTAAATTGTTGGGCAACCACAGCCGCCAAAGAGCCACAGTTTAAAACTTTCGTGTATGTTGAAGCAATATCAGAATTTTTAGGTAATTCCAAAACGTCATCAACAAATAAGGTATTTCTGGTAGTATGGACAGAATTTAGTTGTAAATGATAGTCAAAACTTTTTTTACTAATAGGTCTTCCCTTCTTCGCTTGAACTATTCCAATGAGACGATCATTTGGTTGCCAATCTACCGAGAGACTTATATCATCAGAGTTAGTGCCGCCGAGCCATTTTGATACATCTCTGGCATTTTTTATAAAAGGTGTGAGCAATAAGAACTGAGCATGCTTGCACTCATTATTTATTGTGGCAAGAAGTAGCTCGAGTTTAAGACCTCGCCGTATACTTTGCAAATTATGCGCCTCATCTACTACCACGAGAGTAAGTGGACGCCCAATTTCTTTCTCCAACCCTTGCCGTAACATCAAATCAAGCTTCTCGGGCGTGGTTACCAAAACTCGAAAAGCTCTGGAAGCATCATTGTCATGAAGCAATCCAGATTCAACGCTATCAATTTCCAAAGCGGGGCTAACTTGTTCAACCACAACCTTTGGATTTAACACATCGAAATCCCGACGCAATCTTCGTGTAATCTGGTTCACTAATGTCTTAGTGGGCACCAGATATGCAACCCAACCTCTCTCTTGATCGAATTGATTTAATGCTTGCAATATCCTAAACTGAGCAATCAAAGTCTTCCCACTAGATGTGGGCAAGCTAACAACAACCGCTCTCCTACTCGACCCCAATAAACCTTTTTCCGCTAAGGTTCTTCTTTGGGGGGGCAAAACATCGAAAATTGCCTTGTCACCTCGCCCTCTATCAACAAGACTCTTGACAAACTGTGTCACCCTCGAATTAACGGCCCGCGTCACCGTCCATATTGAGTTCTCAGCCATCTGTGAAGAACACGCTTCCAACAGTCTAGCCAAAGGATCCAAGTCTAAAAATTGTGAAAGTTTGCATACTGCCTTAACTCTATCAAAATGAGTCTCCAACAATTGATGAATCTGATAATTCTTTCCATCTACGACACCATCGGTCATGTAATATGCAAATACTTCCGCGGCTTTGGTAAGATGATAAATGCCCGTCAATTCCAAAGCAGCTGATTTAGCATAAGAGACTTCTTGGTTTTCTAGGTAATCCTTTTCGAACTTAGCTTGTGATGCACGCAAATCAGCGATACGTTGTAAAACCATGTCACGATCAGTCCATCCTTGTTTGCGAATTAAACGTAACCAGACGTCAAGAATGGCAGCCCACGTGCGTTCTCTCCAATCCGGTGATTCAAGTGGCAAATCGGGCCATGGGAACTCCCGAAGCATGCGGGCGGCATCAGCGCCCATATCAGCTAATACAGCCAATGCACTGCATCTTAATTTTAGCGTAGAGGTTTCAATAACATCCTCGGAATTAGGCAGCACTCGATAAAGCCTAAATGCATCAGCTGCGCATGTTCTCATTAATTCATGTTTTTCTTGATTATCTTTTACACCTTCTAAAAGAAGGTCGAGCACGACCATCTCTAAGATTTCTCCAGCTCCTCTAATCAATGACAAATCTTCATTAATTGGTCGCTTAAACAATTCTTGATTGACCTCGATTTGGCTAGACAGTTTTAATGCCTTCGCTCTATCATCTCCCAAAGCATCAAGTAGCCAATGATTCATCATAAGCCACCTCCTGATGCTCTTTTTGGGAAATCACCGATTGAACAAGGTGTATATAAAGCTATTAAATGACAAGTTGTTGGACTTTGAAGTTTTGAGGCAAGAGCTGTAACTCTGGCGGATAAATCAAGCTTATTGGGTGTTGTATCTCGGATTAATACACCAAACAAAGAAATGTTTCTATTTCCTGATTTTATAAATAGGGATACTGCTGCTTGAAAATGTTTTTCATGCTGACCGCCTTTGCATCGTGGAAATAGCCATGTTAACAATTGTCTAACCAAGCTGAGATTGCTAGCCAAATTATCAATCTGATGAGTCATTCCACTCCGACCATTCATAACACCTGGTGGAGTTTTTGTTTCCCCAGAGGTTTTCACCTCTCCCACTACCAACCGAGTAAACTTGTCTTGAGTTTGAAAACCGACAAGGTCTGCCCCCGGCAAACTCGCTTTAGGAGTTCTCTTATCACGCTCCATGTTCCATGGCCAAGTAATATTGTGCTGCCGTGATAGATAAGCCTCAGCCATTGCTTCGCCAACAGCCCAATCACGCTCTTCGGGAATCTTTGCTTTTAGTATTGCGTCAATGTTTTGCTGCTCGAATCCTGTGCTAGCTAACCCACGTAACGCAGCTTCAAACTCTTTCTCTCCTTCAGTATCATTTAAACGAGCAGCAACCTCTTTAGACATAAAAGAATTAAAGTCGTCTCCGTCAGGCAGGCTTACCCCAAGACAACACACGGCCCCTTCCTGATAATCATATTGGACGATTTCCAAAATAGCTTCTCCCTAGATAGATATTTATATATTTGACAAACATTATACTTCAGTATATATAACTTTTCTTCAGATATTGTTGTTTTCTATGACCTAATGGCACTTAACCTGAATCCACACCTTTTCTTCTCGGTACTGTTTCGTGCCGTTCCTAATGCCAATTCTTCGTCTACCGAAGTCCGCAGCTCGTTCAAATGTCCGAAAGACTCCTGCGTCTGTCTTTTTAAGTAAAAACAAACTCCTTGAGCGAGTAATTGGCCGACTCGATCAATTCTTCTGTCCATCGTTAACGACACATATTTATTCAAAGGAATGCCTTAACCTCTTTCTTCTAAAAGTTCGGATTTTTGATAGACCCTCAAGTGCCCCCAATATCCGAACTTTTATGAATCCGTAATGTGTATATTATAACTCATTATATTAGTGGTATTAAGCAAATAAAAAGCCCCAGCTACGATTAGTAACTGGGGCTATAATCCGAAAAAGTTCGGATTTTCAATTGGCTCCCCCGGTCACCCCAATATCCGAACTTTTGTGTAACTATTTATGTGGGAATGAATTATAGGAAAAAGGAGAGTCGAACAACTATCATTTTTTGACACCAATAATACTTTGTTATCGCGTTTTCTGTATGTTAAACGAATCAATTTTTTCGCTTTTTTCAAAAGCATTTTCGATATATTTTGAGGGATCTTTCAAAAAATCTTCTTCCTCTATTAGCGAAATATACGAACCGTTCAGTTTATCGACTGATTTGCATTTATCGCAGGTGTATTCAGAGTCTTTTAAATTAAACCTATTCTTATTTATAATTCCATACAACTTATCCACATCTATGATTCTAGGCTTACATCCACATGTGTATGAATTTTCCCCCACCAACCAACCATAACCGCCATTACTTTTCATTATTACACCAACAACACCATTTGTCCTAGAAGTCTTATCTTCGCGTGTAATTTCTTTTAAAGAATATTCAATCTCCCAATCGATCCACTTGCTATCTTTTATATTAGGGGATATCACTACAATCGTAACAGAAGTTCCATGTATCATTTCTGCTAGAACTCTTTTAATATTTTCTGTTTTGGTATCGGTCAAATCCGGAGAATCTGCTGTTTCACCTTGATAATAGTTCGCATCTTTCCCAAGAGCTTTTAATATTTCGTCTCTTAGATCTTGCGCTTCACTAAATTTATAATAAATAAATGTTTTTCGTGCCATTATAATTATCTTACGTTTATAAACCTGATAGGCTGTTAGATGTATAATAGAATCCTGGAGAAAATTCTCTTATTTTATTTTCTTTGTCAATATCGATTCTTCGATATAGTTCAAAATATTCATTGCCGTAATTCCCCGCCGAATCGCTTGTTGGAATAATAACTATTTGTGATTTCCCCCTTACTTCATCAGCATATCCTAATTCCCAAGGACACCATCGAGAAGAAACAGAATTATTAGTAGCTAAGAAAATAAACCAGTTATTATCTTTAATCCTTCTTTGTATCTTCTCTGCTGTCTCCTTATTAGGATTATCTGGCATGGTTCCATCTTGCCAGTCTATGTAAATACGCCACCCCTGCTTCCAAAGAAAATCTTGTAATGCCGCTGCAAGTTCAGAATCTTTATGGCTGTGAGATAAAAAGGCACTCTTAATATTATTTGAATCTGCTCTTATTTTAGTGCTTGCCAATTCAATAGATTCTCTGACAGAACCCTTAGCGGCTTTAATAAAAGATTGTGAAATCGCCATAAATTTTAATTATCACTTTTATAATTCGTTAACCAAAATTCTCCCATTTATCTACAGATACACCATTAATAAATCTAGACTTTACTTGACCTAACACATCCGCCTTCAATGCAGTATGTCTACCAAGATCAGCTAATTCAGCTATCTCATTAGGTGAATCCATCTTATAAATTCCCTGTTTTGTCGTAAAATTGACCCTTAAAAAACGAGGCGTTCCAACAAGATCGCTAGTAAGTCGCAGTGAAGATTCCTGTTGTACGTTCATTAACAATTCCACAATTTTCTTTTTCCAAAGCCACCCAACAATTCCGGCACGAGTTTGTTCTCGAACGGTAAAAGGTTCCTCGGTAGTGCCTACACTTAATACATCAATTCTTTCAATAGGAATTCGAAGAAAGCAAACGGATTCAATTACTGCAGCCATTGCTGGAGAATTTGCCCAAACACCTCCATCAAAGTATTTACTTTCAGCGATCATGTCCGCAATTTTGGCAGCCGTAAAAAATGTAGGTGCAGCTGCCGTTGCTAATGCGACATAAGCTGCCTCGGTATTCCCGTCAACTGTCAAATCTGGATGGTGTGGTGTTCGGAACAAATGTGATGCCCCTGCTACTGCATGATAAGCTGGAATGACTAAACGACAGATAGAATCTTTTAAAAGAAACGCCTTTCCTTTTGAGTAATAAGCTTTCTTCAATTCTCTCAATAACACTTCTTGTGCATATTTAGGTCTAAAAATATGTTTAATCGTGTGCCAAACTTTACTTCGCAAACGAGTTATCGGGAAAATGGTTGCCCCACGCTTTTGGTAAAAATCGAGCATTTGTTGCGCAGATAGACCAAGTCCAAGGCCAATCGCTAGAATCCCTCCAGTGGAAGTGCCAGCTATGAGATCAAAATGATCAACAACTCTTAATTTAGTCTGTTCCTCCCACGCTGCAAGTACTGCAGCGCTAAATGCTCCTTTCAGACCTCCACCATCAAGAGATAAGATCCTGAAGGAATTACCATCAAACCCTCGACCTCGAACTAAAGGAAGGCGTTCCAACTGAGCGTAGACTTCGTTTGCAATACTTTCGACATCTTCCTTTGTTGCGAGAACACGATTTGCTTCCAAATCAAGACCGTTTTTAAGTCTTGATAGGACGTGTGGATTTTTTGTTACAAAATCTTTAGCTATTCCACCAAGCCCACCTAAAAGAAAACATGGAAGACCTCTTTCCATTGCTAGGCCAAGCTCAATAGGAATACCTGCTTGACCTGCTACTGAATGCCACCATTTACCACCAACAACTACAACAGCATCAGAGCGCGCTACAAGCCACTTTCTAAGTTGCTCTAGACTCTCATCGCGGGAACGCGGTCCCGGGACTTCTGGAGTTTCATAAACAATCGCTGTCTGTCGCCATTTATCAACAGGAACAATATTAGTATCCTTTGACCAGAGACGGGAAACTGCAAGTATCAGAACATCTTTTCTACCACCTTGCTCCTGATGGCGCTTGGATTCTTCCAATAAAATTGGGGTAAAGCTAGGGTGGCTCCCATGAACAATATGTCCTCCATTTTCAAATATAAGGCGAGAAAATTTTTTTACAAAATTTAGAATTGCTCTGCGTTGCTCATCAGTAGAACTCTCATATTCGGGAACAGATCCTGATAGCCAAATACGCGCCCCTAGAAGAGGGGTATTGTTAGTAATGTTGTAAAAATTTTTAGCCATATTTTCCTATTTGTAATCAAAAAAGATTGCCCTCTTCTTTTCTTTAAAAGAGAACCTTTTGTTCATCAAAATTAGCCCAAAAGTTTTTTCAAGTTGTCCCAATTCCATGAGTACAATCGTCCACCATTCGGAACGGCTGTATAATCCCCGTCCTTATAGCCGATAATCTGAAACTTGGTCTTTCCGAGTTCTTCTGCCATCTCCACTTCTTTAAGCACTCCGGGGGCTTTGTGTGTTTTTGGCCCAACCATGATTATCATTACATCTGCCCCAGAAATGGCCCTCTTCGCCTTTTCTTCCCAAGTCTTTTCAGGTGCCGCCTCTTTTAAGGAACAATCAACAACTGAAAAAGGAGAATCATCTAATTTTGATTGCCCGATGATAAAGTCTTTCAACGCTTTATCATTATCAAAATCATAGCTTACGAATACACGTTTTTTAGCCATTTTTCGCACCTCCTCAAATTAGTAATCATTTCGAATTTTAATAGCTTCCTCTATCCAACCAGATATATTATCGCTTATGTACTTGTAAACTTGTTTACTGTCTGTATACGGGGGGTTATATGCCTTAACTATATTAGAGAGTTTCGCACTATCTCTCTTCATCGTAAAACCTTCGAAGGGATTCTTCCCTTGACTGGCTTGTTTGCTATCGAAATCCTTTAAATTATGAACAAAAATACCCAAAACTCCTTTTCCTTCATTCCAAGCTTTTCCTATTTCATAGTCTATCCATTTTCTTCCTGCAGTGTTCTCTCCAATCAAAACCACAGCACACGAACGTCCGTCCATTTGATCACTTATCCACTGCTTGATAGCATCCTCTCCACCTTTCGTCACGGTTTCCCAATCGTTATCAGAAGCAGGTTCGTTGCCCTCGACAACTCCTATATTCCTGACCTGTGAGGCCCGTACACAATCAGGTTTATAATGGAAACTATAAAACACTTTTCTTGCCATTTTCTAAAACCTCCCTCATGTTAAGAGTATAACGACCATCACAATGATAATAGAAAATGTGGTAGTCAAATGAAAGATACAAATAGTATCTGAGTAAATAGCTGTGCACCAAGAAATTTTTTTATTTTTAACGATGGATGTATTCATGGAAAAATCAATCCTGTCCTCAGGTAATCCTCGGACATGATCATAAAGGGCGCGAAAAAGTTGTTCTTGCCACAAATAATATCCGTCTAAAATCCAAAAAGACAATGCGGGAAAATACGCTAAATATACAAAAGAGGGATTTGCATCTCTTGCAGCTAAAGCAAAGAAAGCGGAAACTAACACAACGCTCCATCCTTTCAGAAGAAAAGAATTGTTAGCCATGCGACCTATAACAGCCTGTATCAATTCCAAATGTTTAATCTTGTTTTCCATAACTTACCCGCATACTGTTAAATCAATCCAATATTTAATCCTTTTGCTGGCCTACGCCTTTTTTAAGTAGAAGCCGAATAGCACTAGCTAAAATGGCACCAATCCGATCAATTCTTTCTTCTATCGTTAATGATACATATTTATTCAAATGTCTTTTGTTTCTTTTCATATAATTCAGAAAGTTCGAATTTTTAATTGCCCCCTCAAGCACCCCCAAAATCCGAACTTTTTAAACCTTTAATGGACACATTATAACCCTTTATAACTGAATTGTTAAGCAAAGAAAAAGCCCCAGTTGCGATTTGCAACTGGGGCTATATCCGAAAAAAGTTCGGATTTTCAATTGGCTCCCCCGCGAGGACTCGAACCTCGGACCTGGTGGTTACACTTGACCCGAAATTACTTTCGGAAGTGGACTATATCATTGCCTTGGGTTTTTACGCCGTTAGGCAGCAGGTGCATAGTCTCTGAACCTTCCCTCATCAAAGCCTTACGGCCTCTTTGGGGCTCGGCTGCTGATTACCCACGTCTCGACGTTTGGGCTTCCAGCAATTCTCCTGCTTTTTCATCTCCGGTTTCCCGAAGAAGCTGCCTCATTAACTCCGCGTTCAAAACGGCAGTCGGATTTCTACGAAATCCTTTGTGCCTGAACGCGGAGTCAATTCCGCCTAAGGCGGAATTGACAGCCACTCGCTCTACCGACTGAGCTACGGGGGAATAAGATTGGAACTCAAAGAACAATTTGTTACCAATCAAATACCTAACTCATCCAGACATTGTCTTCCTTGTCCGGATTTCAGAAATCTTTCAAAAATTTTAGCTTCCTTGGAAGTAGCACATTCGTCGGCATACGATAACACAAAAGGCCCATTCTGTCTGGCCCATTGGTTGTGTCCATTATTATGCTCGGCTAATCTAACCTGGACATCTCTTGAGGTATGGCCAACGTATCTTTTGCAATTCTTAATACTTCTTAAAACATAAACAAAACACATCTGTTCTATGTCCGACTTCCGCCGTAGGCGGACCAGCCTACGGCTGGGAGCTACGGGGGAATAAAGCTATAAAGAACGGGAAATCTACCCTCAAAGGGTGGAAAGATTATATGCGAAAAAACGGCGAGCGTCAAGAAACGCTTATATCTCCCGGCGCCCCTCCATGGCCCGCGCCAGGGTCGCCGGATCCGCGTATTCAAGATTGGAACCCACAGGCAGGCCGATGCCGATGCGCATCACCTT
>Ga0265297_10008363_pt1 | contig 13832 bp, 11 predicted proteins | sample Munlanlwell13791_FD_192502 | JGI IMG/M metagenome (GOLD analysis project Ga0265297, IMG submission 192502) | Leachate microbial communities from a municipal landfill in Southern Ontario, Canada - Leachate well 137-91 | ecosystem: Engineered > Solid waste > Landfill > Unclassified | place... | reverse complement strand
GAGGTCTTCCGGTCTGCGCTCCTCGATGATGCGGCGGCAATTATCCTCGTCCACAATCATCCATCCGGCGATCCGCAACCGAGCGAGGCAGATATCAAAATCACGCGGGAGATGGTCGCCGCTGGAAAAATTATTGGGGTGAAAGTGTTGGATCATGTCATCATCGGAGCAACCCATTACAGCATAAGAGAGGGTGGACTTGTAGCATTTAACTGAAAGGACAAAAAAAAACGATGAAAACGCTCACAGAAAAAATCTACGGAAACTATGAAAAACTTGTCGAAGAAGGGTCCTATGACCTTGCGGACAAAGTAGAGAGTGAAAAAGAAAAACTTGGGCTTGTGCCGGTTGAGTGCTGTTGTTGCGACCGCGTGAAGTTTCTGCCGCGGGGCGAAACCTGGTACTGCGGTTGCGGCGACGAGTAACCGCCGAAACGCCGTGCCCCGGACCCGTAAAGTTGGCGCCTGGCTATGGGTAACTTTCAATAGTAAACCAGCGCCGGAGATCCGGGCCGCCCTTAAACAACTTGGATTTTCCTGGAATAACTTTCGCGGCGCCTGGCAAAACCCATGCGGCGTATTCAGGCCGGCAAATCATAAAATCGACCCGCGCGCCGTATTTGGTGAAGAAGAAGTTTAAAAACCGCGCCAGGATCCACCAGGATCAACGTGAAGGCGCCGGGCCTAGTCCCGGCATGGCAGGAAAACATGAAAAACTTGATTGTTTTGAGTTATAATATATTATGTTTCGCGCTGATCCTAAGCGGATTAGGCATTAAACTTTACGACGACTGGCGCGAGAAAAAGAAAGGCAAAAACCCATGATAACAATGGACGAAAAATCACCGCGAGAATTTGTGGAAAGCCTGCAAGAACAAGACCGGGACAATATGGAAAGCATGCTGGAAACTATGCTGGACGTTATTCCGGAAGTCAATTTGCTCCAAATCTCGCAACAAGCTGCGATCATGTCTATGAAAGCCGTAATGGTTTTTGCGTATATCTCCTGTCGCATAAATACGCATGGCCCGCATAAGATGGCAGTTAGGCACGCGCGGACAATAGCCAGGCGCGCGGGACGAACCCTGGGAATGACTAAACCGCGGATATATTGAAAGGTAACTCCAATGATCCCTGAATACGCTATAATTGCCCTAACGCTTTACTTTGAGGCCGGCACGGAACAACACGCCGGGCGGCTGATGGTTGCCAGCACGATCTACAACCAGGCCCGGATCCGGCAGATAACGCCGGCGGAAGCTTGCCGGATCGGCAAGCTTTATTCCTGCTGGAATTCTATTGAGAATCGCAACGAAATGCAAAACTTCTATAAGACAGCGACCCTCGAAAATGATACTTGGTACGATTGCATTGAAATCGCGCTGGAAATAGAGATCGGCCATTTCAAGCCAATAACAGACGCCACGAATTATTACAACCCGCGGCTCGCCACGCATAAGGCATGGATGGACCAGCTTGAGAACCGGATCCGCGTCGGCAATCACATATTCGGGCGCCTGCCGCCTGAAAAGATCGGAAAGAAACATAAATGAAAACTATAGCCATAACTCTGACTTGCCTTATCCTGGCCGTTGCCGCGCTTGCCGGCGTGACTAATGAAGGCGTGGTCCTGATGCAGACATCATGGGAAAAAAACGCATGGCCGAACGACACGCGCCGGCTCAACATAAAAAAGATCATGGAAAGTTCGGTATGCACTCTGCTGGTATATGACAAATCCGGCAACCGGACCGGCCACGGATCGGCGATCATCATAGCCCCGGACCTGGCGATAACCTGCTGGCACGTGATCGCCGGCGCGCACCGGGCTGTCGGCAAGTTCCCGCATGGCGGCTACATTGAAATGACGCAATTTATGTGGCAGCACTATAACCCGGATATCTGCGTAATGCGCTTCCGGGACCCGGAAAACCTTGCCAAGCCGATTATATTCATCGATCCGCTTCTAATGCTTCCAGCTGATCCAGTTTACGCAATCGGCGCTTCGAAAGGGTTTGAAGGCACAATAACGGCCGGGATCATAAGTGGCCGGCGCATATGGGATGATGGCACGGATCTGTTCCAGACGGACGCCGCCATATCCGAAGGCTGTAGTGGCGGCGCCCTGGTAAATATCAATGGCTATCTGGTTGGCATGATATCCTTCTACTGGAAATCCGGGGAGAACATGACCTTTGCTATTTCCAATTCTGAAATAACAAAGGAACTCAAATATTGCACTTACCTGGGCTGGCACATGACCTATTTCCCGTATGCCAAGCCGAAAGAAATATTGAGTTATTGATCCTTTTCAGGCTCGATAAGCTTTGCCTGCGCCACACGCTGACTTTGCTCATGCAGGATCTTGAGGTAATCGCTCATATCCACGGTCGCATTGATGTTCTGGATCGAAACCCGAGACGTAGGCGAACCACCAAGCAACTCCGACTTATCGATCAATATACCATGCACAATTCCCAACTCCCTGACACTAATTTTTTTACGGGTGTCCGGGTCCGCCAGCATTTCGATTATCGCCTCAACGCACATGCGCGCGGCATCCCGCGCCATTATGGAGATACGCTTCTTCTCTTCATGGATCGCCTCTGATTCGCGCCGGCGCACGGCCAGGACACTATTAACCGAAACGTGTAACATGTCGGCCAGCCGGATAGCGCCTATCTCCGCGCTTAACGCAACGATCGCCTGATATTTATCCGGCCGGTGTTTGAACAGCCGTTCCGCCGTGAATTCCGGGTTCCTGGAATTCTCGCTTTCCTTGAAGATATCCTGATCCAGCGCGCTTTCGCTTATCAGCCGCAACTGGTTCTCTTCCTGCTTGATCAGAGACGCTTCCATTATCACGCAACACCCCACAACTTAGGATCCATCCCGCGCGCCGCCGCGCGCTGGACCTCGATCTGCTTCCCGACCTCGTTGATATTAAATTCGCCCGCGATACACTTGCGCTTGCCCGACTTCTCCACCGCCCATTTCATTTCCTCGACAACCTTATCCGCGCTCATGCGATCGCCATTATGCGGATCCCAGGAATTCTCAACCAGAAAGAAATCCAGGCCGCCCGGAAAATAAGGCTTGCTCTTCTGAACGATAATATGCGTACCCACCGGCCGGCCGCTTATCTCCTTCATGCGCTTCGCCAATTCCGAGCAACGCCCGGCCCCTATGCCTCCCGTTTCATTCGCTTCAATTCGGATAACATAATAGACATTAAGGCCCTTGAATATCTCATGGACATCACGGAAATACGCGGATAAAGCTTCCAGCGGTTTACCAGGCAGTTGCTTATCATAATCATCGAACAGCGTTACAAACAGAAGCCGCCGCTTCTTAAGCACCAGGTGTTCCGCCCTGGCCTTTATCCGGTCTATCCTGGCAGAATCCTTTTCGCCCAGGAACACGCCATTCTTATAAATTGAAACCGGATTAGCCTGGTTCCCGGAATTAATCAGCAAACAAAGCATGTTCGCCTTGCGCCGGTCCTGGCTGGCAAGCATGGCATTCCACCATACTTCATCCGAGTTATCCGCTAACGCGCACCACGTAGAACGCCAATTATCATTATGCCGGAAAAACAAGTTAGTTTCGAAAAAATCCGGCTCATTCGGCGGCACAACTCGAACCCCCAGCAATTCCAGTAATTCGAAGAAGAATTCTATAAGTCTTTGCATCATATCATTTTACTCCCGCAATAGTTCCCGTATCACCGCGCTTTTAACAGCTTTAGGATAACGCTTTGTCAGAGTCCGCAGATCAATCGTGTAATACTTCGCCTGGAAAGCCTGCTTCAATTCATTTTTGAAGTTCACATAATAGTATCTTTTAACTTCCAATTCCGGGGAAAGAGTATCATGCGGATGATACATTTGCAAGGCTTTTCCTTCGCTTAATTTCGCAACTTCATCCGTTGTCAAAGGTTGGCCGCGCATCACATTATTGACCGTATTCATGTTTTCATAGCGCGCTTTTGCCATTTTCACCGCGATAGGTTCCCCGGCTTTAACCAGCCTTTCCCGGTAGCCGGCGTCGCTTATCTTGATCCAGCGCCCGATCGCGCTTGATATTATGGGAAGCTTGAGGATTTTTTCCTCGATCGTGTACGGCGGCGCGTTCGGGTCCCGGCTCTCCGCCCGGCCAAGCAGGCTTCCAAGCGTATTATTCCAAGTATCTTTCGCCATAGCCTTAAGCCCAATGATTCCCCTTAACCTGGCCTCATCATCAGTAAGCACGCCACGGTTTCTGAACACATCGAACGGGTTCCCGCCGCCGGCATACGTCAGCCAATTCATAGCGCATTTGATTATCGGGTTACTGGTCGGCAACTGCCGCCCTGCATAATCCAGCACCGCTTTTGGATCCGTCATTTCCTTGTTTAGTGCCGCCTGCACCAGCGTTTGACACGTAGCGCTTATGATCCTGGCATTCTCCGGCATCGGCAGGCGCAGGTACATTCCTTTATGGTTTACCTTATCAATCCAGCCCAACGGTATGCAGCGGTACGAAAGCCGGTCCCGTTCCCCGATCGAATCCTGATATATCTGTTCAAAATCGGACCGTTCATCCCCGCGCTTGCCTGTAAGTCTCGACAAATTAGCCAGCAACGTCAGCCCAAGCGTAGGCAGGATCGTCAGGCGCAGGGTATTGATCGCCATTTCCATCGGGCGCCCCTTCACTCCACCGCCGCCCAACCAGGCCCGTTTCTCCGAACGATATCCTTCTTTCGCCGGATTATAGAACAACGCTACGCTATCAATCAGCCAGTTAGCCCCTGCTTTTTCAAGGAAATCGGGCGATCCCGACCATTGCCGAATGATCAGGTTCTTTTCTTCACGCGGCATAGTCGGAAACTTATCATCCAGATAGCGGAAACCCGCGATTTTTACCGTGCGCTCAAAGAATTGACCAAGCTCCATAAACCTATGCCAGCCGTCCACGATCTTATCCAACCGGCCCAATTCCTTATCGCTGACCGCATTAAAAAGCCCGCGCGATTTAAGAACGCGCGACCATTCATCATCCTGATGCTCACCCCGGTATCCCTCGACCTTGCTAATCAAAGTCCCCCGGCGCAACGCTTCCGCCGCGGTTGCCGTGGGCCGTCCGACAATCGTACTCCACGAATCTTTCATGGACGCAACCATATACCGCCCGAACGTCCCGCCCGTAAACGGGATCCAGTTTCGTACGTCTTTCCAAGTCCCCGGCATCTTACGGTTAAAATCCTGCACGTCATATGTAAATCCAAACAGCCACCAGAACGGATTTGCCTGCGTGAATACCGCCTTTAAAATCCCGTTGCCCGTTGACATTGACCTGGCAATCGTCATTATTTCAATCGGAGATTGACGATTGAACGCGTCCACCATCACGCGCGGCCCGTACCAGCCCTCCACTTCGCCTTCATGCAGAATGAGCAAAGTTCCAATACGCTCATTTTCAACCATCTTAACCACCCGGCGCTTACCGTCATACACTTTCGGCGCCGGCTCCCATTCGATCCCGAATTTTTCCTCAACGTCCGGTCGTTTAAGTTCTTTGATCATTTCGTACTTGGCATGTTCCTTAACCACCATCCGCATTATAGCGACCATCTTTTGCAGGGTAGCGACCGCCGGACTCTTAACCGGCTTCATCGTTCCATACTGTTTGAAGAGATGGCTTGTCACCATGTCGCCATATTGTCGCGCCATTTCATTTTGCAATACATTCTGGCCCGGCAACGCCTCATTTTTACTTACCGCAAAAGTCGCGTAAAATATATTTTCCATAAGCATATCCATCTGTTTATCGCTGAATATCTTGTATTCTTTAGCCAGGTCCAGCACTTCCTTTTCATAGATATTCCGCAACCATAAGGACGACTCTTCCAACGCTGAAAACTTGTCAGGTCCGTAAGTCTTGCGCATATGTTCCAAAGCCTGCCGGCTGGTCTTAACGTCATAATTCCAGGGATTCCCTATCCCCATCCGGTCCCCGTAAACCACGCGATTATGAAACAGGTATTCACCAAGATCTTCCGTGAAACCCAAGCCCTTCTCTTTTAAAATAGGCACAACACTATTGACAATCTGGTCATGGATCAGCTCCGCGGTACTGCCCGGCTGATAAAGCACGTTCGATAATTGCCCGAACGCGCGCGTCCGTTCTTTCGGATCCGTTATCGCGGTATATCTTAATTGCGCCGGCCCGAACACGCGGTCCACCGTATAGATCCAGGCATCCCGCATTTCGCGCGATGATATATCTTTCCTCAGATATTCTGTTTCCGCCGCTTTCCGGTTCGCTTCCAGCATTTCCTCCCGTAAGATCCGGCGGCGCGCCGGATCCCGTTCCCCGGTCTTAAGCGTTTCCTGCATTTTCGTGTATAACCTGCGGAATTCCGGCTTATTCTCCAGCCAGTTAAAGAACATACTGTAGAACAGCGGTGCGCGCTTCTTTAGCGCCTGCGGATTATTCAGCAGGACCGACATAGCCTCCGCGTAAAGTTCATGCGACTGCCGGAAATAAGGGATAGGCGCCGCCGGCTCACCTGGCGCCGGCGCGCCGGTTGGCGCGCGCAGTTCTGATCCGCCCTCAAGACTATGCCACCAGGCCGCCAGCGGTTCCAGTTCCGCTCGAATCTGCTTCTCTGTTACCAGTCCGCGCCGGGCCAGTTCTTCGGAAAGCAGATTATCATAAGCCGCCTTAACCGCCGCCTTATCCTTCTTCCCTATCTGCTTAGCCAGCTTATACATCTTTCCACGCTCTTCCTTACTGATCAGATCAGCCTGGTCCCTTGGAAACTTCGCCAACTGTTCCTGGAAATACCGTTCAAAACTGGCGATCCGGCCCAGGATATTGCCGCGTCCGGCCACTATTTTCTGCGGCGCCCAATCAACGGCATGCCCCGCCTCGTGCATGATCGTCCGTAACGCGCCTTCCACGCTTTCTCCGGTAGCCAGTACCCGGTCGAATTCCTTTTCATACAGGTAGCGAAACCGCTGTTTAGTCAGCGATTCCACGCTCTGCATATCGCCTTCCGCCTTCTCCATAGCCCATTGCATTGCCTCGTTTGCCAGTTCGATCCGCTTCTCTTTCGGGACCGGCGAAAACACATCCGCTGCTATTTTCATCTTGCCCGTCTTAGGATCGAACGTGCCTTTCGCGCCGGGCAATCTCTTGCGTACCTCGATATTCTTATAACCGCCCACCAGTTCCTTCGCCAACTGCAACGCTTCCGGCCCATCCAGCGCCAGCGGCAGATCACTGTGCGCCGGATCGTCCTCAACCGGGATAACCGGCGGCGGCCGCTTAGCCGGCTCAAGGATCTCGCCGCGCTCATTCCGTACCGGCTCAAACCCTTCCGTGATCTTGTCCGGAAAACCGACCTCCTTTTCTGGCGAAACTCTTGGCGGCATACCGGGAAGATCCCGTGCCATATTTTCCAAGTTATACTTGCGCAGGCGGTCCGACTCAATCGCGCGCTGGACAGCTTCCCCATCCGGCACCTTCTCGCCGTACAGGTTGAACACGCCTTCCCCGGTAAGTTCCTGCTGACTAAACTTCTTCGGGTTCCGGATCTTATCCGGAAACCCCATTACCCCGCTTTCCCTGGCCTCGCCGGCAACAAAGGATCCTTTATCCCAATACACTTCCTTCTTGCCAAGCCAGATCCGCCGCCCGGTATCCGCGTTCTCCATGTAGAGCATATCAACGTATTCATTATTTATGTCAAATCGGTCCCCGGTAACTTCGTATTCCCGGCCGCCGATCTTGACCTTATCGCCGTACCATAGATTCACGCCCGGCGCACCATCCCCGCCTTGTTTCTTTAATTGCCATTGCAGATCATTCCACTCCGTATCCAGCGCTAGGTCCTTATTGTCCAGACTCTGATTTCGCAACACCTGGCGCAACCCGGTTTCCTGGCTTCTCATTCCCGATCGCTGTAACTGGATCGTCTTAAGCGCCGCGATCATATCCATATCATTTGATCCAGGCGGCAATAATCCTTCCGCAACCGCTTCCTGCGCCACCAGGTCCGCCCGCCGCGCATCCGGTCCGCCACGCAGGCTCGGATGCAATCCGCCCCGGCCATGCTGTCCATAAATCTCCTCGCTCAACATGCCTTTGTCATACGCCTTGATCTTATTGCCCCTCACAAATTCCCACAAATCATACGGCCGTTCCGCTTTGAAAGTTATCTTCGTCAGCGGGTTAACGACCGTTACCGGGTTTGCCATCGAATCCGGGACCACCTCCGGTCCAGCCGGGACCCGCGACGGTCCCGGCACATCGATCGCCGGCTGGTCGATCTCTACCTTCCCAGCTTCCGGGCGTACTTCTCCACCCGCTTCCGGGACCGGTTCTCCCGGCTTGGCTTCCAGCCGCTTTTCCTCAAGGTTCCGTACACGTAGGCGTCCTTCCTCTCCTGGCCCCATGGCTTGCTCGCCACCTCCGCCTTCAACTTGCGCTCTAATTTCTTTGGCATATTCCCCTCCTTTTATCTCCACTTTCCTTGCTCCCGACACTATATCCCTCAATACCGGCACGAAATTGACCCAGGCGCGGTTCCGAACGGCTTCCAGCCCCAATCCCTTCTCCCCGGCCTGGAACGGCGGCATAGGCTGTTCCCTGGCCGCCAGATAGTCATATACGTTATATACCACCTCTTTTTCCGCCTCGGACGCCATGTCTTTAGCCACTTTCCGCGCCATATCCGGGAATTTCAGCTTAAAATCGGCCTCCGTCCATTTCATCTTGGTAATAAACGCTTTAGGTAGAAACTTGAATACCCCGGCGGTAGCCGTTGAAAACAGGGTAAATCCGAAGATGGTATCCAGCATTTGCGCGGCCTTATTTTTGGCGATCTCCTTGCCGCCCTCTTCCGGAGTGATCGCCGGTAACTCCGCCGCGCCATAGGTAAGACCAGCCGCCGCTCCATGCAAAGCCGCCCGGCCAAACACGTTCCGGACCCCGCCGATAACCTTGCCGAAGATCCGCGGACCGAGCTTCGCTAGGAAGTTGGCCGGTAAGATAAAACCGGCCGCCTTGCTGAATAGCCGCAGACCGCGCGTGACCGCGGATAATTTGCCCGGACCCGGACCGAGAAACCCCACACCCATCCCCAGGAAGTCGGCCAGGTAATCGGTGAAATGCTGTGATTCCGCCGGCTCCATCTGCTTGGAAAACAGGAAAGCGGTAGCCACCTTCAAGGCGGCATTTTCCCGCTCTTCCGGCGTCATATTCTCCGCATCCTCAAGTACGGACTCATGCGCCTTGCGGCCGATATAGGATGGTATAGCGGCTGGCGCGTTAAGAAAGGCCGTCGCCAGCAGGCTCCTGCCGGTCCGTTCCCAAAATCCCGGATCCCTTTCCAGCACCCCGCCGGCGTCGCTCATGGCGATCGCCAGCTTATTCCGGTAATCCGTCACGCCTTCCGGCTCGACCTCAAAGCCTTCCGGCAATTCGGTTATAGCCGGCTCCTGCTTATCCAGCTCAAAACCTGCCGGCAATTCAGTGGATCCTGTTTCATCCCGATCCAGTTCAAAACCTGGCAGCAATCCGGATTGCCCCGGTCCTACTTCTTTTTCTTGCCCCAACGATACTGTAGCAACCGGTTCGTCAAGTTCAAAACCTTCGGGCAAATCTGTTAAGCCCTTTGCCATTGCCCGTTTCTATAAACTAATTTTTCTCCCGTTCGCTTATTACTAGCTGTCGCCCCTTCTCTCGGCGCGCCGCCCGTTGCCGCAGGCGCCGCCGCCGACTCCGCCCTGGCCGAAGTTGCCGGCGCGGTTCCCTTTTCTTTCTGCATGTAACTCATTAGCGCGGCGGTATCATCGAAGAATACGGCCTCCTGCGTTTCCTTGTTCACCAGCGTATTGCCGACCCGTACGTAATCCGTGCCATTGATCGTCACGCTGTAGTTGCTGTTCTTCTTCAACTCGTTTTGCAGTTGTTTGATTTCTTTCTCATTCTCAAACTTCTGTTGCTGGTAGTCTTTATAATTCTCGCTTCTTCGATTTATTTCATCTATACGCTGCAGATGCTTCTGCTTTTCCAGTTCGCTTGTTTGCTTTGCCTTCGCGCCAAACGCTTCTTTCTCCCAGGCCAGCTTTGCTTCACCCACGGCCTTACCGGCTTCGGCTTTTATCTGGGCGGGTCCAAGCGCTTTTGCCGTCATAGCTTCCGCCTGTGTCTTGGCGATCCCCGTCCTGGTCCGGCGTTCCTGTTCCAGATAACGCTCCTGATCCATTTGCGCTAAAACCGCTTTCGATCTGTCGCGTTGTGCCGGACTCGCGCTGGCGGATCCGCTGGCTTCCAAAAATGTCTTATACATACCCGGCCCTAACCTTGCCGCTTCCTCCGCGCTCTTCGGCGCGCCCGGCGGCAAAGCTTCTTCGTCCGGCGCCGCTGTCTCGGGCTGAACAGGCTCGGTCCGTGTCGCCGGTTGTGCTTCCGTGCGCGGCGCCTGTACTGCCGGCGGTGCGCCGGCGATTGGTCCAACCCCCGCGCCTGGCGGCGGCTGTAAAGCCATTTCGGATATTTTCCGCATCGGCAGGTTATATCCCTGCGCTCCGGCTACCGTGCCCGGACCCGGCGCCGGCGGCTGTCCGGCGGGTACCCCGCCCGTCACCGCGGCTATCTGCGGTAACATTTCAGCCCTTATCCGTTCAGTCTCCCTTTCCTCAACGGATCCCGGCACAGCAGGCAAAGCACCCTGAACCGGTCTAATTGTCGGCGCAATCACCGGCCCTGGCGGTTGCATTGCTTCCGCCAGATTGGTGGCCGGGATCCCGGCCACTTGTGGCGGTATGATATTACTTGGCTGTTGCCCCGTGGGACCGCCTTGAAGCATGGGTCCAGTTGATCCCGGTAAATTTGTGGGCGTATGGATCCGGATCGATCTTTCCTCAACCTCCCCGGTCTTAGGATTCCTGGTAAACTTAACTTCCCTCATATTCTCGCCTAATACCTGGTCCACGATGCTTCCGCCCGGCGGAGTACCGGCCGGGACCGCTCCCGCTTCCGGCGCCGGACCAGCCGGCGGCGCGCCCGGCGTTGTCGTAAATATGTATCCGCCGCCCGGTACTTGTATGCCGCGCCCTATCTTCCTGCCCTTTGATCGCGCTAAATCAACTTCCTCCTGTGCCGTTCCCATTCCGCCCCTTCCTATAACCGACGGCGGCGCACCCTGCGGCCAGGTCCGATATATGGATTCACCGTAAGCCATCGTGCGTTTCTCTTCATCTCTCATTTCTCTAGCCATTATTTATTCTCCTTCTTGTTTGTTTAATACAAATGCCACGCAAACCCCTCCGGCCCGTCCCACTTGAAAACCAGTGCGCCGACAAGTATGTAGCCCTCAATAATTACCTGGTCCGTGGATTGCGGCGGGATATGTTCCACCGGCTCGTCCGGCTCATTGCACCAGGCAGGCGCCGGCGTCAGCCCGGTGTTGCCGACCTGGTTGACCGATAGAAACTCGGAGTCGTCCGATTCAGCCTTGCTTTCAATCAGGTTCCAGATATCCCAGGTGTAGCCGTCCCCGTTCTCATTGAAAGCATCCGTCGGCCTCACCCAATTCCCGTAGAAAGGCGCGCGGGCATAAGCATAAAAATCAAGCGAATGCTTAATGTGCGTTGGAATATCCGCGTATTTACCATAGGCATAGCGCCGGACCAGGAACCCGATGTAATGATTGAAGCCGCCCGATTCGTAATAATAGGCCCAGGTATAAGCGATTGGCTGGTAATTACTGACGCCGGTTGTCGGGAAGCTGTTGAACATAGTTGTGCCGCTGGCCGTTGTAGTCACCCAATCGGTAAAACCACTAACCCCATAGTAAGCATAATTTGTTTCGCCTTCCGCACTCCAGCTTATCCCCACTCCGCCGATCCCATAGACCGTCCAGCGCAGCGCGTCAAACGCCTTCTGCAGATCGTCGAAGATCCAGGGACCGATGATATCGCCCATTTGCATTACGCCATGCTCATAAGCCGGGTCATTCGGATCGGTCCAGTCCTCCGGCCATTCCCGCGCGCGCCGGAAACCGTCCGCGTGCAGGCCGGCCTTTGACCGCATGGCCGCCAATGTCAACATCGTGGGTCCCTGCGTACCTACGATCGTCTCATCGTAATCAATGAAGGAGACGCAATTTGTTTCCATCCACTGCTGGATCCCGACCCATAAATCATGATCGCTCATGTCGTAACCGGCCGTGAAATCCGCGAAAGCAGAGTCGCCCAGGACCTGCCGCCTCTCGCTGTATGCGCCGGCAATCTCATTTACGAAATCCAGCGCCATCAGATCCGTTCCCAGGTTTATCTCTGTAAATGTTCTGGCCATCAGTGCGCCCTCACCCAATCCCAGGTCCATTTCAAACTGTGTCCTGCCGGTAACGGATCCGTTTCCGCCCCGATCGCCACCAGGTTCCCATCCTCGTCATACTCGCGCAATACCGGTACTTTATACAATTCCTTTGTCCCTAACGGTTCAGAGCCTGCACCGCCGGTTATCCAGCGCCCGAAAACGTCGCTGTCCCCTTCATCCGCCAGTTGCGCTTCCAGCCGCTTTACCGTGTTTTCCAGGCTGTCTATGCGCGATTGATCTTTTAATTCATCTGCCATCTTAGGTATCCGATGCGCTGCCTGACCAGGCGCCGTATGCTCTGGTTTTCTTCACCGATCTATACACGGGCAACCCGTTAATATATCCCTTGTTTTGCGGCTTGATCGAATCCGAATCGCCGTCCGCTATATTCGCCCAGGACTCCGCTAAACCCGTATTCAACCGTTCCCGCAAAGTTATCGTGATCAGCCGCCATTTATATCCGTTATCCGTGTCTGACGAATCCGCCCTGCGTTCCCTGTCATATAGCGTGGTAGTCGTGGTTGCCAGGGTGCCAAAGAAAGTTGTTACCGCTGTGCCTAATTCATACGGTTGTTTCGTTATCACGTAGTTGAATAATCCGGGGTACTTGGTTGGTTCTTTGCGGATATTATTGTTCGTGTTGCTCGTCAAGCCTGCCGTTGCCACCACGGCCGCGTATTCGGCTTCCTTGCAATTCAGTCCGAAATATACATATACCTGTCCATACCGGTCCGGGTAATTGTACGTAAATTGTACTTTCTTCGGCGTCTCTTCTTCAACTACCGTTCGGTATTGCCCGGACTTAGTTGGCTCTGCGTCAACTCGCTTGGCCTTGTAGATTGCCGATACAAAACTAGGTATGCTTGTATTCTCCGTTTGTAATTTGCGGGTTATCGTGCGTAACGCATCATCCTCGCCCGCTTCCGCGGTCTGGTTTAGCGGCGTTTCCTCTACCTCTTCCGATCGTAAATTTCCTGCCTCGGTTGGCGCCAGCCTTAATGCCTTGATCTTGCCCGTTTCCGATACCGGATCAGCCGGCGTGGTTCCATTCTCCGTGTGCAACGTGCTTACCACCGTGCCGGATGCCGCCACTTCCTTGCTTACCGCAACCTGGTCTTTCGGCGTGATCGTTTCCTCGACCGTCCTTAAGTTCCCCGCCTCCGTCGGCGCCGCCTCGACCCGGTTTATCTGGCCCTTGACCTCCGTTGCCGGCGTGGGTGTATCCGGGTTCTCCGTGTGCAATGTGGCTGTCCTGGCCCGGCTCTTGGAATTCTCGCTACTGGCCGATACCTGGTCTTTCGGCGTAGTCGTGGTTTCCGCTGTCCGCAGGTTCCCCGCCTCCGTCGGCGCGGCGTCCACGCGCTTGATCTTACCCTTTTCCGCCACCGGCGCCGCAGGCGTGGCCGGGTTCTCCGTATGAGTGTGTTCAACCACGGACCGCGATAAGGATTCCTCCTGGCT
>Ga0265297_10008362_pt1 | contig 13835 bp, 15 predicted proteins | sample Munlanlwell13791_FD_192502 | JGI IMG/M metagenome (GOLD analysis project Ga0265297, IMG submission 192502) | Leachate microbial communities from a municipal landfill in Southern Ontario, Canada - Leachate well 137-91 | ecosystem: Engineered > Solid waste > Landfill > Unclassified | place... | reverse complement strand
AACCCTCAAATCTGGTGCCCAAAAAGGTCTTTTTCACAAAAGGCGTTGGCACCCACAAGGACAAACTCACCTCGTTCGAGCTTGCGCTCCGCGATGCGGGAATCGCAAAGTTCAATCTCGTAACCGTATCAAGCATTCTTCCCCCGTTCTGCGAAGCAATCCCGAAAAGCAAGGGGCTGCCCATGCTCAACGACGGCGAAGTGGTTTTTGTCGTGATGTCGCGAAACGAGTCGAACGAGCATAACCGCCTCATTTCCGCCTCTGTCGGCGCGGCAGTGCCTGCCGACCGCTCGCAATACGGCTACTTGAGCGAATACCATTCATTCGGCGAAACAGAGGACACGGCGGGGGATTATGCCGAGGACCTCGCGGCGTCCATGCTTGCCTCGACGCTCGGTATAGAGTTCGACCTCAACCAGAGCTGGGACGAAAAGGAGACGCTTTTCAAGATGAGCGGCAAGTTCGTTAAAACGACCAACATCACGCAGTCGATAGTGGTGGACAAGCAGGGCGAATGGACGAGCGTGCTTGCGGCCGCGGTGTTCATACTCCGGGAGAACGGCGGCCAGGAAAAACAAGAAAAGGCCGAGGGCGGCAAGGCGGCGCCGCAGCCGGAAAAGGCTGAAAACGGCAAGGCATCCATGCAGCCCGAGAAGCCAGAAAAGCTGATTTCCCCTGCGCCCGTCCCTGAAAAGATAGCGGGCCGATAGGCCCATCCGGGGTTTTTGCCAGGCACCTTTCTTTTATGTAAAGGAAACTTTACATACTATTTTAAACCTATGTAAACAATACTTGACATGCACGGTGCTGCCCGGGGTGATGGCGCGCCCGTCAAGGTGATTGTTGTGTTTGGAAAACCCGAATGGTTTGCGCAGAGGAAATACAGCGGATGGGGGCTGACGCCGAAAACGCGCGAAGGATGGCTGTATATTGTTGCAATAGTGGTGCCTTTCATCGTTTTCCAGTCGCTGCCCATCTGGGACGCGCAGGTGCGCGCCTATGCCTCATTCGCCTGGGCTGCGTTCGTGGCATTCGATGTTTTCGACATGATGCTCCGCATGAAAAAGGACGAGCGCGAAACGCTCCACGAGGCGATTGCCGAGCGGAATGCTGCGTGGGTGATGGTGGTTGCGATTGCGATAGGGCTTGTCTACCAGGCGGCATCAAGCGCGATTTCCGGCAACCCCCAGGTTGACCCAATTTTGGTGGCTGTCCTCTTTGCAGGCTTGGCTGCAAAGGCATATACAAACTTCAAGCTTTCAAAGGAGAATTGAAGAATATGGAAAACAGCATGGTGAAATTGCGCAAAAAGCTGGGCTTCACGCAGGAGGCGCTTGCTGACAAATGCGGCGTTTCGCGGCAGACAATAATAGCAATTGAGCAGGGGCGGTTCAACCCCTCCCTCCCCCTCGCATTCGCAATCACGCGCGCGCTCTCCGCGAAAAAAATCGAGGATGTGTTCAAAGGCTAAAACAGCCTGCACGCAGCATCCTTGTGCTTCCTAAGGTAGTCCTGGTGATAGTCTTCCGCACGCCAGAATGCGCCGGCTTTTTTCACTTCAGTCACCACGTCGGTGCCGCGTTTTTTCAATCCAGCTATGCTTTCGATTGCCTTTCGCCTTTGTCCGGGTGTTTTCCAGAAAATAGCGGAGCGGTACTGCTCGCCGATGTCAAGCCCCTGCCTGTTTTTCGTAGTGGGGTTGTGCATTGAAAAAAAAGCGCCCAAAAGCGCATCGAACCCTGTTCTTTTCGCATCATATTCGACAAGAACGCATTCCGCATGGCCCGTTTTCCCTGTGCAGACCTCTTTGTATGTAGGATTCCTTTTCCATCCGCCGCAATAGCCCGCGGTTGCGCGCGCAACGCCTGGAAGCTTGCCGAATTTCGCCTGCACGCCCCAAAAGCAGCCTGCAGCGAATATCGCGCTTTCCATCCCTTCAAGTTTCTCTTCAAAATCCATTGCAATTGAATTCATGCAAAAGCGTCTGTGAGGGGATCCTCTTTTTGCCTTTTGGCAAAAAGGGACGCCTTTTTCGCTTTGCGAAAAAGTGCGCGGGCCATCATCAAAGACATGCCCCAAATGGCTTTCGCATTTTGCGCATATTGCCTCATCCCTTTCCATTCCAAAGCTCCTGTCCGCACGCAGGGCAATTGCGCCCTTTTTTGCAGGGGCAACAAAGCTCGGCCATCCTGTGCCCGAATCGAACTTCTTTCCGGATTGGAAAAGTAGGCTTCCGCATGCGGCGCAATAGTACTTGCCTTCCCTTTTTTCATTCCAGCTTGCATTGCAGAATGGCGCTTCCGTGCCTTTCTGCCGCATCACCCTGTACTGCTCGGCAGTCGGGCGGTATTTCCAGGCATCATCCATGCCAACGCACCATCATTTCCCTTTCTTTTCCGCTTTTAGGCAAAACGAGAGGAGCGCGGCTATCCCGACCAGCACGCCGACAAGGAAAAACGGGGTCGCGTAGTCGGAAACCGCAAGCGCGCCTTTCGACGCCTTGGCGGAATCAAGCATGAATGCCATTGCCTGCGGCCCGAGTATGCCCCCAAAGCCGTATGCCGTGAACAACACACCGTAATTGACGCCCATGTTCCTTGTCCCGAAAAAGTCCGCAGTTGCCGCCGGGAACAGGGAAAAGCACGAGCCGAAGCAGAAGCCGATCATCGCCATCCATGCCAATAGGAGATATGGCGAAACCGCGCTTGCCAAAAGTATGGTGGACAGCAGGAGCGCCTGGAGACCGAAAAGGGCGAGTATCACCTTCTGCCTTCCGATTTTGTCAGACGCCCAGCCTGCGAATATCCTCCCCCCTCCGTTGAAAACCGCCAATATGCCCACCGCAAGCGCGGCAAGCGAAAACGCCGCATCAGCGGGCATCGCGTGCTCTGCTGTGAATGAAAGCCTTGCGAATGTGGCAAGGTTCCCTATCACCATAAGCCCCGCCGATGCGGAAAAGGCGAACATAGCCCACAAAAGCCAGAATTCGCGCTTCCCGACCATCTCCATGGGGCCTGTTTCCGCCGCGTCCGCGGCTGTTCCCTCCGGCTTGAAACCCGAAGGGTTCCGAAGCATCATCGCCCCTATGCCGACCACGATTGTGATGACGATTCCCAAAATCAGGAATGCCTGCCCGATTCCCTGCGAAAGGATTATCTCCTTTGCAACCGGCGCGAGAAGAAGCGAGCTGAATCCGAAGCCGAACATGATTATTCCGCTTACCAGCCCCCTGTTTTTCGGGAACCATTTCACCCCTGCGGAAAGCGGGGCGCCGTAAGCAAAGCCGACTCCCGCGCCTGCAAGAAGCCCATACGTCACATACAGGACAAGAGGGGAATTTGCAAAAAGCGCGGTTGCGACAAACCCTGCGCCCAGCAGAAAACCGCCCAAAAGAACAGCATCCCGCGGTCCTCTCTTATCCTGGAGAATGCCTGCAGGAATCATGGAAAGGGAGAATGCGGCAAGCATTATCGAATAGGCAAGCTGCACTTCAGTCTGGCTCCAGCCGTATTTCTCGGCAAGCGGGCCTGCAAAAACGCTCCAGGTGTAAGTTACGCCCAGCATCAAAGTCACCATGACGCCGCCAGCAACAACCATCCAGCCCGACTTGTCACCCATGTTAATCACGCTCGCTAAGAGTATAGGTTCCCTCTGCATATGAAGCGCAGGCAAGGATTAAAATGCCGCGTCCGGCTTCGGCAAAACCATGCCAAAAGGAGGATTCTTTAATTGTTCCGTGCATGAAAAAAAGGGTGCGGCCATGAGACTTGCCATTGTACCTGCCTTGCTTGCTTTCCTGCTCCTGCTCCCAGGCTGCATAGGCAGCCAGGGGGATGTGCCGCTTCCGCCAGAACAAAACGCAGGCGCAACTTGGGCGAATGCGCCCACGATGCCCGCAATCCGCATCGAGCAGCCGTTTGCCCCTCCTCTTCCGCCAGAAAAGCCGCAAGCCCCGGAGCCATTCATCCCGTTTGAAGGGGAGTTCGCAGCCCCATCGCAGGAATACGCAAGTTATTGCAGCCCAACCCACTGGATTGGCGCGCTTGAAGGGGCCGGGCACAATCAATACGAGAACGGCTACTGCGGCGAATACGATTATGCGGTAAAGATAAGCGTGCAGTTTGCCGTGCCTTTTGACATGGCGGCATACCTGGCAGGTGAAGATTTCGACTTTGGCCGCTGCTACCCGCGCAGCGCAGACGGAATTCCGGACATCAGCATAGACGGGATTTTCCGAAGCGAGAGGAACATAACTTCAGCCGTAAGCAAAGAGGAGTTCTGGCGCCCCGACCGCCAGACGCTGTCAAACGGCGCGATTTATACGGTCCGCTCAGGGGGGCAAATGGCAATCGTGCCTTATATTGGCGCCAAAACTGGCGGGAAGAAGGGGGGCTACGCGCACCTGGTGGCCACAAGATGCACTTCGCTTAACGGGTATTTCGAGACAGGGGGGTATGACGAGGCGATGCTTCTTGGCGCGAAGGACGGGGGATTTGCCGCCAGCAGCGACTCGAAAACGCTGCGAGGCAGATGGACGATGAACGGCACGCTTATGGGCAATTATACCCTCATTAGGGCAAACTAGGGAAAAGCGCTAGATTAGATTGCCTGCGAAACCTCATCCTTCGTCTTTCCAGATGGATTCCGGCTCTTCCTGGTGCATCTTCTGCAGGATGAATTTCATAATCACGTAGATTATCCTCAGAGTCCACTCAAGAAGGACGACAAAGAGGATAAGCGAGGCGAACTCCGGCACCGCGCCTGAAAGCGCAAGCGCCCTTGTCTGCACCAGCTCCTGCGTGAAGAGGGTGGAATCGACTATCACCACAGTAAGAAGGGACACGGGCAGAAGCTTCGCCAAATCCTCAGCTATTTTTTCATCGTAATAGGCAAGTATCCTGATTGCCGCCACAAGCGAAATAGATAGCACGAAGACCGTCTCAAGGGAGGCGGTGCGCGAGAGGATGAATATCGAGCCTGCAAGGAACACAAACCATGCGAACGTTATTGACGGGAAAAGAAGGGTGTATTTGAATAGGAAGAGCAGCATCCTGCCAAGCCGGTTGAGGAAACTGTCCATGTGCCTCTTATCCGGCTTTATGTCGTAAAGGAGCCTTTTTGAGAGATGGGTATAAAACGTCCCCACCACTATCCCGTAAACCGCGATGCCTATTGAAAGGAACGCCACCGTCGCGCCGAAGCGCCCGAAGACCGCCTCGCCGCCTGCGAAAAGTGAGCCTATCGATGCCGCAATCTCTTCCCCGACCATGAAACCGTTTCCCAGGAAAAGTTTTTATCATGGCGGCAGGCCCCAATGGGCGCAGGCTGCAGCCGCAATAAGCAAATGCGGGAAGGCAATGCTACTAAGGCCTTGCCAGGCTCACAATATCTCCGTCCACCGGCATCCCGCTGCCCATAGGCACGGGCGCGGAAGACGGGACATTCCAAACGGCATCATCCTCCATCTGTGCTTTCCAGTCGGTATTGCCCAGATACTGGTAGTCCATCACATAGGGCACCCCCTCGCCGAAAAGCACGTCCATGCTCGTGTCGAGGTGGAAATGCAGGTGCGGCGCGCCCGAGTTGCCGGTGTTTCCCAAAAGCCCAAGAACGTCACCTTTTTTCACCTTGTCGCCTATCTTTACCCGCAAGCTCCCAGGTATCATGTGGGCGTAAAGCGCGTAGGCGCTTCCATTGCCGATTTTTTGCACCACATTGTTCCCCGCAACGTATAGGAGCGTGACCGGCTTGGGCTCCACGCCGACCTCATTGGAGGGTATGCCGTCATGCGCCTCCATGATGACCCCGTCGGCAACCGCGTGTATTTCCTCGCCGTAATTCCACCAGTCCTCGTTTGCCATGCCGTTTGTCCGATAAAGCTTGCCGTTTTGCCCGTAAAGCATCCAGTCGATTGCATACCTTTGCCCGACAACCGGCGTGGGCGCTATTGCCGTTACCGCGAAGAGCCCCTTGCGGTGGTGGTTGGTATTCACAGGAGCCTCGGCGGCAAGCCAGTTGTCGCCGTAAACAGGAGGCGAGATAACGATTGGCGCTGCGTAATTTATGCCAATTTTTGCGCCCTCAAGCGCCTTTCCGCCTTCAAAATATAGCTTGTGTGAAATCAATGGGGGCTTCTCCCCTTCCGCAAGCGGCACCCACATGTAAATCGCATAGTCGTTTATCCCGCCGCTTGGCACCCTGACTGATGAGTTCAGCTCGGCTTCATCCAATGCCATAAGCACCCTGTTCCCATCGAGCACTTCGAGCTTTTTTGCCCCGTCCATGCTCCTGTTTGCAAGGTATATTTCATAGAACAGAGTCGGCTTCCCTCCAAGCGTTGCATACTGCGGCGCATGAAGCGCATATAGGCTTCCGGCGCTTGCCCCGGTGCTTGCAGCCAGGTTCTGCCTTATCCCTTCATACCATCCACTTTCAAAGCCAATGCTCCTGCAGAACTCCGCACTATTGCACGATATGGAGGAGCATTCCGCGCACGGCGGGCAAACCACGCAGGAGGAAGGGCAGCTTTCAACGGAATAGTCCGCGCAATTGGCGGCGGAAGCCGCAGCAGGCGCGCCTGGTGCTGCAGGCAAAGAAATAGTGGCAGGGGGCACGGGGATAGGCGGCAAGCTTCCGCTGCCCCTTTGCCCTGCGCAGCCGAAAATCAGCATCCCAAAAAACAGGCTCAGCACTGCCAATGCAAAAACACGCGACATGGAAAACCTCCACTCGTGCTACGTGCGCAAAGGTAAAAAAGGCGGCGGGAAGGTGGAATGATGCTTCTAGTGGAGCTATGCTTAGTCGAATGTCAGCGCAAAGCGATTCCACCCAGAATTTTCGCAACTCTCACGCCAAGAAGAGTCGAGCAATCCCTTTTTTTGCGCCTAATTGGCTCCCCTATCTCTTAGGGATGCCCGAAAGCGCCATATCGATTGCCGCGCGGTCGAAGCCGACTATCACCGAGCCGTTTATGTCCAGCACCGGCACGCCCATCTGCCCAGTCTTGGTCATCATTTCAAGCGCCTTGTTCCTGTCCGCCCCGACATCATAGTCCTCGAATTTCACGCCCTTCTCGCCAAGGTAGCGCTTGACCATCACGCAATAAGGGCACGTTTTCGTGCTGTAGACCTTCACTTTTGGAGCATTAATCGTATTCGCATCCACCATGTTCTCCCCCCATTCAATCTATTCTTTTGGCAAGCTCAAGAAGCCCTTTCACTTCCGGCCTGCAGACAGAGTAGCAAACCCGCCTGCCTTCTTTCCTCGCCTCCACCAGCCCGGAATCGCGCAGCACGCGCAAATGCTGGCTGATGTTCGGCTGGTTCCGGCCTGTTTTTATCTGGAGCTCGGAAACGCAGCCTTTCTTTTTGGAAAGCGCGTCGAGTATCTCCAGCCTTGCCGGGTCGGAAAGAACGGCGAACAGCCTTGCTTCCTTGTCCATATATGCATCTATGCGCATATAAGTATATAAAGATGGCAGCTGGTCGCCAGGGGTTTCAAAAAGCCAGGGCGCCACATTTCCCAAAGAAGCGCGTTTGAGGCAACATTTGGGTAAATGAATTTATACCCCGCGTGCGAATGCGCCCATCACAGCCCTAATCGCATAAAAAAGGTGGTCTTGTGGAACAAAAACAGCCAATTTGCCATGATTTCTTCAAATATGCCCTTTCCATCCTTCTCCTGATTTCACTTTCATATCCCGCCGACCCATTGACCACGTCCGGCGCGGCTGCCAACGGCAGCGCATATTCCTTCGGAGCCTGGTCGCCATCCACTGTGTCCGTGACGCTGGCATGCGTTGCAGGAAGCTCGGACTGCGCGAACACCTCCTATTGCATGGACACGGCAAATGCCTGCGACCCCACAAGCGGCGGAACGCAATACCTCTCGCCAGTGAACATCTCAACCGAGGGCGTTTCATACGTGCGCTACGCAAGCGCCAATAGCACCGGAGGCTGGGGCGACACTGGCTCGATCACCATCAGGATAGACTCAATCGCCCCTGCAATCTCGATAAGCGACGATGCATCGGGCAGCTGGACCCGCAACGACACAATCTCCGTGGGCGTGTCGGACGGCGGCTCGGGGGTGCTCAACACCACCTGGATTGCAAGGCCGGATTCGGCATGCGGCCAATCGCAGGACGGCGCGCTTGATTCCGGCACAAACAGCACGTCCATGCAGGCGGACAGCGACTCGCTTTACCAGGGCAGATACATCTGCTTCCGCGCAATTGATGCCGCGGGCAACCGGAATTACGCGGTTTCCTCGCAAATCACGCGCCTTGACACCACCGCGCCGACCGTGAACTCGGGGGAGGACAGGGCGGCGAACTCGCCCTTTACGCAAAACGGCGCAGCGTCCGATTCGGGAAGCGGGCTGTCCTCGCACTTCTGGTCGGTCGCGTCCGGGCCAGGCTCGGTTTCCTTCAGCAGCCAAAGCTCGCAAAGCACCGCGCTAAGCGCGAATACGGACGGCACCTATATGATAACCCTCTCCGCGACCGATGCCGCGGGCAACACGGGCTCGGACAGCTTCACGCTCAGCTGGATAACCTCCGCCCCGGCAATAACCATCTCAAGCCCGCCCACGTCCCCCGCGCAATCGAAAATCATATCTGCGTCTGTGCCCTCGGGAACCCTCACGATGGCAGTCACCGCAGGCACAGTGTGCGATTCCACCCTTTCATTCGGCACATACTCGACCCTTGTCTTCAGTTCGGAAGCGGACAACGGCAAGCGGGTCTGCTACAAGGTGGCTGACTCGGCAGGCAACACAGCATACCTGCTATCAGGCGCAATATCCGGAATCGACACCACCAGGCCGGCAATAAGCCTCAATGGCAACCCCCAAGTGGCGGTTGAGGCGAATTCCAATTACACCGACGCAGGCGCCACTGCGGCTGACAGCCTGGACGGAAACATCTCATCAAGAATAACCGTGAACGGCACGGTCAACACCGGCAAGGTTGGCGCCTACACGCTCAAATACGATGTCACGGATGCCGCAGGAAACAAGGCTGCGCAGCTGGTGCGGACGGTGACGGTTGCCGACTCCGCAAAGCCGGTGATAACCCTTCTTGGGAACTCGACTGCAACGATTGAAATACGCACGGATTATGTAGATGCGGGCGCAACCGCATTTGACGGCTACGACGGCGACATCACAACCCGGATAATTGCCAACAGCACGGTCAACCCTGAAACCGCAGGCACCTACAGCGTCACATATGATGTCACGGATGCCGCAGGAAACAGGGCGGACCGGGTTTCCCGCACTGTCATCGTGGCAGACGGCATGCTCGGGCTTATCGGTGCCGCTTTCGCGGCATTCCTCGCCATTGCCGCATTGGCAGGCATAGCCGCCTATTTCCTGTTCATAAGGAAAAAGCGCGGAGGGCTTTGAGCGGTGCGCGCATCCGATTACCTATGGCTTGCGCATGCGCCTGAAAAAAGCATTCACTCGGCTTTTTGCCCAAACCCTTAAATTCCGGAAAGTATGAAGCCAATCATGCTTTCCCCGCGCGCCTGGAACCCCTCATCGAACCGGCTCATTTTCGTTTTCGGCGCGATGATTCTCTTTTTCGTGCTCTTCGACGGCATCATGACCTATCTTCTTCCGCTTGTGGTGCTTGAGCACGGGCTCTCAAAAACACAACTGGGGCTCATACTCGCCTCAGCCGCCGTGGCAGGCGCATTTTTCGACTTTGCAATATACAAAATCTTCAAGCAGGCGATTTATCGCCGGCTGTTTTTCGCAATGTTCGCAACCGGCTTGCTCTATATTTTTCTTGTTTGGTTTGCCGAGACCATCATCCTTTACTTGATTGCAATGGCGGCATGGGGATTTTACTATGACCTGAAAAGCTTCGGCACGCTTGACTTTGTGAGCAGGCACTCGCCAAAAAAGGTGATTGCAGGCAACTTCGGCATCGTGCAGGCTTTCCAGGCAATAGGCGCGCTTCTTGCGCCCCTCGTAGCTGGTTTCGTAATACTTGACTACGTTGACTGGGAACCGTTCGCGCTCGCGGCCTTCTTCCTCATCCTCTCGGCTGCTTTCTTCTTCCTCCTCCTGCGCGAGGCAAAAGGGAAAAAACAGTTCATTCCCCCACACGAGCAGCCGCGCAAGGGCGGCATAATTGCTGAGATTGCAAGCTGGAGGGGCGTAGGGCTTTCGCTTCTTCCGCTCTTCCTTCTTGCGGTCTTTTCCACAATATTCGACTCGTTTTTCGTGGCGCTCGGCCCCCTTCTTGCCGAATCGCTGCCACTTGAGCCTTTCGATGGCTTCTTCATGGTCGCCTACTTCCTGCCGCCTTTCCTCATCGGAGGGCTGGTGGGCGGAATAGTGGGAAAATTCGGGGAGAAAACCGCTGCGCTTGGCGGCTTGTTGATTGGCGGCGCCATACTCTCAACGCTCGCATTCATCCAAATCCCGATTGCGGCAATCGCAATAGTCTTCTTCTCCTCCTGCTTTGCCTGCCTCATGCAGCCGGTGCTGCAGGGCATTTACGCGCGCATCATCCACGAAACCCCTCGTGTGAAAAAAGAGATACAGGAGCTTAGCGACTTTTCAGGCAATTTCGGCTATGTGCTAGGGCCGATAGCGGCAGGAATAATCGCGGACTCGTTTGGAACGGCAGCCGCCTTCTCCGCACTTGGAGTGGCGGGCGTTCTATTCGCTGCGCTTCTCTTTTTCATAATGCCGAAGAAGCCAATGATACATACACAAGCTGACATTCGAATGAAGAAACCCGGCATAACGCGCGCAAAACCCCGCTAAAGCCCCATCAGCCTTTTCTTGTACTCCTGCGCGCCGCGCTCCAGCTCCTCGTCGCTTATCTTAAGCGCTTCGTTTATTGAGAAAACCGGCTGCCAAACCATGCCGCAAAGGTTGGAAGTCGCCTCAAGGGGCGCTAGAAGTTCATCTAATGTGAATCCCGCGCTACCAGTTTTTGCATATGCGTCCGCAGCCCTGCCCGTGGTGGTCGCAACCATCAGTTTCTTCCCAGCAAGCGCCTTTCCCTTCGAGCCGTAGGCAAACCCATATGCAAGCACATCATCCTCCCACTGCTTGAGAAGCGAGGGGGTAGAATACCAATAGAACGGGAATTGAAGGACAATCGTATCCGCTTTCGCAAGCAGCCCCTGCTCGCGTGCCACATCTATCTTCCCATCAGGATATGCGGAGTAAATCTCATGGACGGTTGCACCCGTTTCCTTGGCAGCCTGCACAAGCCTCTTATTCAGCTTCGAGCTTCCCATATCCGGGTGCGCGAGAATAACAACAATATTCTTTGCCATCAACACCACCTCATTTTGCATACTGCTGCCCGAAACGGCATAAGCACAAGCCCAAGCACAAAAAAGAGGGCGAATATTTCAACAAGATTCCCCCTTATGAAAGCGCCTATGCCAAAAAGCGCAAGGTTCCCGGCGCTTTGCCCGATTTGCCTGAACACCCATGCGATTATCCATGCAAAAAACGCCATGCCTAAGCCGTTTGAAAAGGGCCAGAGCACCCATGCCGAAGGAGGATACGCCTTGATGAAATATTTGGAGTAGCCGATGAGAAGCGAAAAGGCGAAGAACCATTGCAGATTCGCCTCGACTGCCACAATCATGGCGACTATGAAGGATGAGGCAAGCACAACATTTGCGAACTTGAGGAGCCAAAGGCAAAGCACCAGCATGGCAAGCCCGATTATGCTGCCAATCAAAGGGCCAAGGAGGCTGAAAATCGAGAAGTGGCATACATTAGGCGAAAAGCAGCAATCCTGCGCACAGGACGGGTGGGACCATTCGCCTTTGTCTGCTTTTTTCTCAAAGAGCTTGCCCAGCCTTTCCATCCGCTCGCCGAATCGCTTGCCCCACGTTTCCATCCTCTCTTCAAAAGTTTTCTTCCGCTTGCTTGCCTTAGGTGCCATGAAAGAACCACCATTCAGGAATCCTGCGCCAATCGATTTAAACCCGGCTGGGCGCAGGCTGCTCAGCCAGCGGGGCGCATTTATCCGCATCCATTTTTATCGTGTTTTTTAGCCGGGTGAACCCGTGGGAATAGACCTTGGCTCCAAGGCAAGATATCCTTGAGGCAATCCCATCCATGTCTATCCTCTGTTCCTCCATTGTCCTGCCCTCTTCCCCTGGCTTTGGCACGTAGAAGTAGTTGGTTCCGCTGTATGAGGTGGGGATTCCCTTGGCATCATTGGTGAACTGCACGCCGTAAAGGTGGATTTCGCTTGCGCCCATTACATATGCGAGCTGCATGGCGCCACACGCGCTCGTCCCTTTCTTGATAAGGGAGCCCATCTCCCTCGAAATGCTTTGCTCGTTGACAAATCGCACTATCATATGCGGCGGCTTTGGGATAGGGAAGAGTTCCTGGAAGGCGTCTATTACCGGGTTGCCTGGCCGTATGGTCTTGAAGCCATCGTCGTTCAGGCGCACCTCCGACGGATGGCTTTTGACATAACTTTCAAAGATGCCGATGAGCCCCTCCCGTATCTCCCTGTCGGGGTAAAGCCTTTCGGAGCGCATGGCGGCAGTCGCCTTGAGGACGCAAGTGACTTCTGGCGCCAAAGTAGTGAACCACGAGCGCATGCACGCCCGCTCGTCCTGGGAAAACAGGTAATCGCCGCTTCGGAGCAGCTGCCCTGCCCCGTTCACGCCTATTACGACATCCTCTTTCCGCTGGAAGAGGCTTACGGACGGGCCTGAGCCGAGCACTGCGAAGCTTTTTCCGGCATGGATATTCCTGACGTGTGCAAGCATGTGTTAGAGGGTGTATAGAAGAGTATTTAAGGGGGTAGCATTGCGGATATGTTCAAGGGGATGCCGGGCAAGCAATTAAATTGCATCGCTCCGTTCCATTTGCCATGGAAAGGCAAGGCTTTGCCCCAGGGATGGGATGATGGAGCTTTTCGCAAGCATACTCCCCCTCGCGCTCGCATCCGCGCTCTCGCCCATAATACTGGCGGTTTCAATCGCGCTTCTTGCCAAAGGCAACACCAAGGCGGCTGCGGCGCTGGTCGCAGGAGGGCTTCTTGCCGCGCTTGCCATAGCGGTTGCTGGCGCATCGGTGGCCGAGGAGGACGACAAGGCCGCGGAGGCGCTCGGTTTCAAGCCAGAGGCTGCCGACCTTTTCTTCGGGCTCATCTTCCTTGCGGTTGGCGCTAAGATATTCCTTGAAAAGCCGGGAAGCGGGCTTAAGGCGGGCGCAGGGAAAAACAGGGGCGCGCTTGGCTGGCTCGCCATAAGCTTCGCCGGGAACATCACGAACTTCGACGCCGTCCTTTTGAATTTTGCCGCGGTAAGGCAGATATTCAACTCGACGGCAGCGCCACTCTACAAAATGTCGCTTCTTGCATTCTGCGATTTCTTTTTCGTGGCGCCAGCGCTCGTGCCTCTCCTCGTCTATTATGCCGCGCCGAAGAAGTGCGAAAAGCTCCTCGCGCCAGTCGGCGCCTGGATGGAGAAGTACGGGCACTACCTTGTGGGGCTGATTTTCATCCTCTTCTCCTTTTACCTTATGAAAAAGTGGCTGTGAACGGCTTTCGGAACGGCGCGGATGTCGCCGGAAGGGAAGTCTAAGCCTGCTTATAAACTGGTTTTGCGGCTTATCTTTCTAAGCCTGAATATGGCAATGTGATTTATGAGCTTCGTGATAGCTAGGCTCGCGCTTGAGGAAACGTGAATGCGCCTGCCATTTGCCTGTCTTTCCCCGTCACATCCCAAGGTACTTCATCAGCTCAAACACCAAAAACGCTGGCCAGAATATCGCCTTCAAAACCCCGATAACCCCTGCCCAGAGGCTGGTTGCGGTCGTGAGGTAATAAGCAC
>Ga0265297_10008361_pt1 | contig 13835 bp, 9 predicted proteins | sample Munlanlwell13791_FD_192502 | JGI IMG/M metagenome (GOLD analysis project Ga0265297, IMG submission 192502) | Leachate microbial communities from a municipal landfill in Southern Ontario, Canada - Leachate well 137-91 | ecosystem: Engineered > Solid waste > Landfill > Unclassified | place... | reverse complement strand
CAGGAATCATTATACTTATCACCGGAATCACAATCGGATTCCCGGTAAGAAAAAACGCTTGAAACCGAGTCGTTTTTTTCTTCAGCCGAAACGGTCCGCCAAGCGGGCCACAAGAACTTTGACAATGTGAACGAGACAATCCATGCCCCTGGTGAAACCCGTCTGACGGGTTGAACAGGGGGTATGCTTCAGACCTTCGGGTCTGAAGGAGCAAGGTACGTCTATTTCCTCTAGTTGAGTACCCGCCGACCTAACGGTCGCGGGAACTTCATCTGAGAGTTTGATCCTAGCTCAGGATGAACGCTGGCGGCGTGGCTAAGGCATGCAAGTCAAACGGACCGGTTTCCTTCGGGAAACTTGGTCAGTGGCAAACGGGTGCGTAACACATTGGTAACCTACCCCGAAGTTCGGCATAACGATCCGAAAGGGTCGCTAATTCCGGATGTGGCCCTGTACCACATGGTGCAGGAGTAAAGCCCAAAAGGCGCTTCGGGAGGGGCCTATGGCCTATCAGCTAGTTGGTGAGGTAAAAGCTCACCAAGGCAACGACGGGTAGCGGGTGTGAGAGCATGACCCGCCTCACTGGGACTGAGACACTGCCCAGACACCTACGGGTGGCTGCAGTCACGAATATTCCACAATGGGGGAAACCCTGATGGAGCGACGCCGCGTGCAGGATTAAGGGCTTCGGCTCGTAAACTGCTTTTCTCTGGGACGAAGCTTCGGCTGACGGTACCAGAGGAATAAGGGGTTGCTAACTCTGTGCCAGCAGCAGCGGTAATACAGAGACCTCGAGCGTTATCCGGATTTATTGGGCGTAAAGGGTCCGCAGGCGGTCCGTTAAGTCTTCCGTTAAATCTCAGGGCTCAACCCTGGGGCCGCGGGGGAAACTAGCGGACTAGAGGATGGGAGAGGTGAGCGGAATTGCCGGTGTAGTAGTAAAATGCGTTAATATCGGCAAGAACACCAAAGGCGAAGGCAGCTCACTGGAACATTCCTGACGCTAAGGGACGAAAGCGTGGGGAGCGAAGCGGATTAGATACCCGCGTAGTCCACGCCCTAAACGATGGATGCTGGGTATCGGGAGTATCGACCCTCCCGGTGCCGTTGAACAAAGCTAACGCGTTAAGCATCCCGCCTGGGGAGTACGGCCGCAAGGCTAAAACTCAAAGGAATAGACGGGGACCCGCACAAGCGGTGGAACATGTGGTTTAATTCGACGCTAAGCGAGGAACCTCACCTGGGTTTGACATATAGCTGCAAATCTCCTGAAAGGGAGACTCCTTCGAGGGTGCTATACAGGTGCTGCATGGTTGTCGTCAGCTCGTGCCGTGAGGTGTACCCTTAAGTGGGGTAACGAGCGCAACCCTCGTGCCGTGTTACTATGTCACGGCAGACTGCCTCGGATAACGGGGAGGAAGGTGGGGATGACGTCAAATCAGCATGGCTCTTACATCCAGGGCTACACACGTGTTACAATGGGCGATTCAAAGGGCTGCCAAGCCGTAAGGCGGAGCAAATCCCATCAAAGTCGCTCTCAGTTCGGATCGAGGTCTGCAATTCGACCTCGTGAAGCTGGAATCGCTAGTAAACGCGCATCAGCCTCGGCGCGTTGAATACGTTCTCGGGTCTTGTACTCACCGCCCGTCACGTCAAGAGAGTGGGTGGCGCCCGAAGTCATGCGATCGTGTGACGAAGGCGAAACTCATGATAGGGACGAAGTCGTAACAAGGCATCCGTAGCGGAAGCTGTGGATGGATCACCTCCTTTCTAAGGAGAACATCTACATCCCATATTGGGATGAGACTCCTAGGTCGAATGATCGCGCCATAGGCGCATCAAAGGAACAAACGGAAATAAGAAACGGCCCTGCTCTTGTCTCGTTCACATTGGCAAAGATAGAAAAACAGGCCTGACGGCCTGTTTTTCTATCTATCGCGTCCGCTGAGACGGGCACATTGCATGTGGCTTCACCAATCGCTTGCTCAACGTACGCCCCAGTACGTTTCGCTGCGCGATCGGCTCCAGCCGCACGCACTGCATCCCGTTCATCGGACGCGTCCTAGCGCTGCGCCCCGTTTCACAAATCGCCCCAATCAATCACGATTCATCCTATCCGAGGTTTGTATATATTCAGACGACCACATCCCCAAGTGCACACAATTTCGATGTGAACGGACGCATTGCATCCCGCCATGAAAGCGCCTTTCTAAATCTCCTAGCTGGCTCCAGCCGGGCACGCTACATCCCAACCAGCGTTTGCGCATATCGTTGATGGTCTCCGGACAGTCACATCTCATCCCATTCCGAAGGCGCTTTGTTCCAAAACCTCGCCTCGTATATCCGCCCGTCCGAGCGCGCCATACCCCTCACCCCAGCCCTCTCCCCGCAAGCGGGGCGAGGGTGGACTAAACAATTGATCCTCCCTCTCCCGCTATGCGGGAGAGGGTCAGGGCACGTCGTTCGCGAACGACGTGCCGGGGTGAGGGCGACACCTGGCCTGACCACAGCCGCTTCGTGAAAGTGGCACTCGGTTTTCTGCGAAAACCGGGCTGTCACTTTTGCTCGCTCACTGTGGACAGGCCGTTATACCGCCCGTCCGACAGGCGCCGGAGGTACCGTGGCGTAAGCGAACTTAATTCCCCGCCGCTCCGAGTACGACGGAGCGCGCGGGTATATCCATCCGACCTATTCCGCCCGTCCGAGCATGCCGGAGGTACCGGGGCGTAAGCGAGCCGTTCCGCAGGACGCCGCGAACGCAAGGCCGTAGGCCGCGTCGGAGCGGCGAGGCGAGCGCCGCCCCAGGTACCCCGGCACGCGGAGGGAGGGCGAGCGGTTTCTTTCCCCCATTTCTTTGCCAAGACAAAGAAATGGGGCCGGGTGCGGGGGTGGAATCCCCGCAATATAAATATGCCGGCTTGAGGCCAGCACGCCGCGCAGCGGCATCGCGTCCGCGCAAGGGGTTAGGGGCGAAGCACCAAAAGCCCCGCGCAGCGTTGCCGGGGTCTGGGGGCCTGGAAGGCCCCGGATATGAAAAAGAGGGGTGAAGAACCCCACATGATGAGCGTGCGTTATGGTGCGTCGGGCGGTTTGCGCAGATCGCGCTCGAGCAAGTACTGTGCGGCATCGATCTCGCGGAGCGGCATCGGTGGGATGCGGTCCTTCAGAAGCGCATCGAAGTCGCCACGGAGAAACGGCAACACCGTCTTCTCGAAGTTCTCCGTGAACCAGACCAGACGCGTGAAGCTCACTTCGCCGAACGCCTCTCGGACACGCCGCAGAATACCGCTGATCAGAAGCTCCTCCCAACTGTCCATCGGTCCCTCCTCAATGAACGGTAGGCCTAAGTTTGCCAGCGACAACCCAGTCTGTCAAGAGCTAAATTTGGCTCAATCCAGCCAGAAAAACGGCATCTTGACCGTCCAAGGTCAGATATTGCCAAAATCCTGTTCTGATGCTATATTTTCATCGCGATAAGGGCGTGTAGCTCAGTTGGTTACCCGCGCCGTCGCCTTAAGGCTTTGGCGGGGCAGGGAGCATCGCACTGATAATGCGAAGGTCATTCCTTGCAACCTCTCTGATGGGCGTTTCATGGGCGTGTAGCTCAGTTGGTTAGAGCATCGCACTGATAATGCGAAGGTCAGTGGTTCGAATCCACTCACGCCCACCAGAGAGGTTGCAAGAATGATTGATTCGGTGGTTTCCCGCCGTTGGCGGGACCCCGCCCTCTTTGATGAAATAAAGTGGCGGGGCGAATCCACTCACGCCCACCACCCGCAATATTTGCGGCGTAAGGAGGAAAGTATGATATCCGACATCGACGTCATCATCCGATTGCTGTTGATCGCGTTATTGTCAGGTCTTATCGGTATCGAGCGCGAATATCACAGCAGGCCGGCTGGAATGCGCACCAACGTCATGGTCGGTATCGGCTCGACCCTGATGACTCTCGCGTCCATCCAGACCTTCGCGCTGTTCCCGACGGCACAGAACGCTGATCCGGCTCGCATCTCCGCCCAGCTCGTGGTGGGCATCGGTTTCATCGGCGCGGGCGTCATCCTGCGCAGGGGCGGCCGTCAGGTGGTCGGCCTGACGACAGCGGCGACGATGTGGGTCGTCTGCGGACTCGGTATCGCGGTAGGGATGGGTCTGTATACGGAGGCACTCGTTGCGAGCGCACTGGTCTTCGTCACGCTCTTCCTGCTGACTCCGATTGTCATGAAGATCAGGTCCATAGCCCCAAAAAAATACGCTGTATTAGCAGAACCGAAGGATGATAACGACGACGATGATGATAAGGGGGACGAGGAGGAGGACGACTAGAACCACAGATGGTAGGTAAACGATATATAGTAAAAACTTATCCCGTAATGTAAAAGGCTTTCTGCTCCTGCCGAGGTAGCTCAGGGGTAAGCCGCGGCCATGCGGCTTGCAATGCAAGGTGGCGGCCTTAACCGCATTGTATGCAGTGTTTGCCGCAAGGCGGCAAACGGCATTGTAGAGCAGAGGACCTTGATATAGAGTGAAAACTTATCCCGTAATGTAAAAGGCTTTCTGCTCTCGCCGAGGTAGCTCAGTGGTAGAGCAGAGGACTGAAAATCCTCGTGTCGCCGGTTCAATCCCGGCCCTCGGCACCAGCAGAAAGCCTTTTACATTACGAAGTGCGTGTCGGCAGTTTCCCGCCTCTGGCGGGACCCCGCCTTCCTTGACGCCAAGCTCCGCTTGGCTTAGACATCTGTGGCGGGGCAATCACGCCCCTCGGCACCAGCAGAAAGCCTTGTGCGTTTATAAAGACAGACCGATACCATCCCGAATCGCATTTCGGGGCGTGGCCCAGTGGCTAGGGCGTCTGCTTTGGGGTCGAGGCGGTCGAAGAGGACTGCATTTATGCAGTCCGTGCCGGCGAGACGGGCAATCCGATGTGCCACGCACCGGATTGCCCCGGCTCTGCACCCTGGATTTGACGGGGCGTGGCCCAGTGGCTAGGGCGTCTGCTTTGGGAGCAGAAGATCGAGAGTTCGAGTCTCTCCGCCCCGACCAATCCAGGGTGCAGAGAGAAGATCGAGAGTTCTCCCGCCGTTGGCGGGATCCCGCCCTCCTTGTCCCGCCGGTAGAGGCGGGATCCCGCCCTCTTTGATGAAATACAGTGGCGGGGATTAAATATCAGTGGCGGGAGAGTCTCTCCGCCCCGACCAATCCATCGCGGGCATAGTTCAGCGGTAAAACGACTCTCTTCCAAGGAGTAGTTGCGGGTTCGACTCCCGCTGCCCGCTCCATGAAAATACGACCGTCAACGACGGTCGTATTTTCATTGAAGATGACTGCGGGGGTCGAACGGGTTGAAAGCGAGACGCGAGCCGCCGTCGAGCGGCGAGCAGTCGAGCGACAGACAGCGCGAGCCGGCGTAGCGCTGGCTGCAACCCCGGACAACGAAGCGGCGCATTCGGCGCCGCAAGGCGGAACTCCCGCTGCCCGCTCCATGAAAACGAAAAACACACCATCCACCTCGGCGGTGTGTTTTTCGATTTATTCTATTTAGGAATTATTCAATCAATACCTTCGTTCCCAGCTCCGCCCACCAATACAGCGGCTCCATATCTTCGTAACGCACGTTCACGCAACCGCCGCTGACCGGACGGATTCCGAAATTATTGTGCCAATATGCTCCGTGGATGTAATAGTTCAGCCCATTGGCCGCGCGCGCGAATTTAAGATTCCATTTCGTATTCGGATAATCCCAAGTCGGACCGGCATAACGCTTCACCGGCACCTTATCGAGCACCGAAAACTCGCCGAGCGGCGTCGGTGTCCACGCCTTTCCGGTAGAGACCGGGATCTCGCCCAGCACCTCGTCGCCGAACGAATAGACGAGGCGCAGATCCGACGTGCTGACCCTGATCAGCTTCGCGAGTTTCACTGGAAGCGCGTCCAGCGGATCGTAACTCGCCGCTACTTCGGTTCCGTCCAAATATAAATCCCCGTCCGAGTCGGGGTTCAAAAGTCCTGTGCCGAGCTTCAGCTCCCAGGCATCTATCAGATAATCCTCGTCCGAATCCACCTCCATCAGTCTCTTGCCGGCATTGCGCGGCGAATAACCGTTATCAATCTCTTCGCCGTCCAGGAATCCGTCGTCATCGCTATCCGCATCGTTCGGGTCGGTGAAATACGTCTGCATCTCCTCGACGTCGGTCAGGCCATCCGCATCCGAATCCGCATCCGAATCCAAAGCCTTGGCCGGCGCGACGAACATCAGACAGATTGTCGTCAGCACAGCCAAAATATTGGCTATCCTCTGCACAAGCCGATTGTTCGGCTGAAGGAACATATTTTGCTTTTGATTTCTTGCCTTAATTATACCATTTTTACGACTTATCCACAACCCACCCAGGAAGCAGCGCATTCGTGTCAGGATCTGGATGATGAAACTCCCCGGACTCACGTCCGGAATATCTTCGCTCCGCGACCGGGGTGATAGTGAAAGAAGCGACGATTCTTCTTTCACTTCTCCCGCTGGTAGAGGCGGGACCCAGCCCTCTTTGTCCCGCCGGTAAAGGCGGGACCCCGCCCTCTTTGATGAAATACAGTGGCGGGGATGAAAGAGAAGTGGCGGGGTGTCTCTTCTTTCGCTTTTTTCACTCCTTTCACTCCCAATGCGCCCAATCCAGGGCTCGCATAATAAAAAGAGGGCGCTGATGCCCTCTATTGTCGTCTCACTCTCATCGCTTCTTGATGCCGCCCACCGTGATCGGGATGGCAGTGCCTTCGTCCGGCTCCTCCACCGGAACGATTGCCTGCGTCTGCGGCGCGGGCGCTCTGGGGCGTCTCTTCAACACCGGTCGACCCTCCGTATTGAGCGTGAACAGCGCTTCGTCGCCATCGATAAGCTGTTCCGATTCGATGGCGTCCGCCAGCGGCTCCGTGACCAGCTCCTCCACCATGTCGTTGATCTGCCGCGCACCGAACCCGCGGTAATCGGCACGATCCAGAACGTAATCCTTAAAACCGTCCGATGCCTGCAGGACAATCGGTGTTCCGCCCGGAGCATTCAACCTGCCGCGGAGCTCGTCGAGCCTGGCATCCAGGATTTTCCTGCAAGAATCGTGGTCCAACGCCCGGAACACGACGATGTTCCTGCGCAGTCTGCCGACGAACGCGCTGGGCCAAAACTTCTTGATCTCCTCGATCGTCCTCTTGGTGATGAACTCGTCGACGGAGAGGCGATCATCCTCTCGGGTGCCGCCGAATCCGACGGCCCCGCGGTTTCCGGCCAGCGCGGCCTGCTGGATATCGCCCGCGACGTTGCAGGTGACGATGATGACGGAGTTTCGGAAGTGCGTCACCGCCCCGTCGGACATCTGCAGCCGGCCCTTGTCGATCATGCCAAGCAGCATTTCCGACAGCTTCGGGTCCGCCTTCTCCAGCTCATCGACCAGGATGACGGAATAGTACGGATGGAACTGCCTGTAGTATTTGAGCATCAACGCACTCAGCGACTTCTCGTCCAGCGGACCGTGATAACCAGATTCGAGCGCCGGGGTGATCTTGGCCCAGAAATGAGGACCGTCGATCTTGAGCTGTGCCAGCAGCGGCGGCTGGTCCCAACCGACGTAGGACGGCGGTGCGCCGATGAGATCCATGACCTGATGGTCGTCAGTGTATCTTTCTCCCTGGATCTCCGTGAACGGCGGATCTGGGACGTCCGCGATCAGGAACCTGGCCAGCTCTTCCGCCAACATCGACTTCCCGACCCCAGTCGGTCCGGCAAAGATGAACGCTCCGATCGGCCTAGTCGGATGATCCAGACCGGCGTGATGCACCGTGAACCGCCTGACGATCGCCTCGACTGCCTGCGGCTGCCCGATGACCCTCCCCGCAAGGAAGGCGCGCATCGCGGCAGCTCTCGATCCGAGGATTCCGGTTTCCACGCCTTCGGTGAAGACGCTTTCATCCAGTTTCCCTTCCTTTTCGGGAGTACCCATGATCCACCTTCTTTCCGGGTTTGTCCTGAAAAACGAGCTTTTCAAGGTCCTGATTTCACTCTAGCGGATGGGTGAGAGCCGTCAACAAAGGCGGCTTTTAAGGCCGCCTCGTTTTCATTCCCTCTATCCCTGGATTTCCTGACTCCGTACCATCTGCGCCGGTTGCATCGTTTGCACTCGCGTGTTCGCCAGGGTGATGGCCAGGGCGAGCGCGTCCGCAGCGTCATCGGGTCTGGGCACCACATCCAGATTCAACAGGATCTGCACCATCTTCTGGACCTCGAGCTTGGTCGCACGACCATGACCGCAGACCGCCATCTTCACGTCGGCCGGGTTGAACTCACGGATCGGCACCTCAAGCCGCGAAAGACAGCTCAAGATGACTCCCCTCGCCTCAGCCACGCTCATCGCGGTCTTCACGTTCTTGGAGAAATACAGCCGCTCGACGGCCGCGGAGGTCGGCCGGTAGGTCCGTATCAGCAGTTCAAGCTGGTCCTGGAGCTTCCGCAGGCGCACGGCGGGCGGATCATCGATTTCGGTCTTGATACTGCCGTAAGTCAGGCACTGCTCACCGCGTCCGTGTCCGCGCAACACCAATCCGTAGCCCATATCAGCTAACCCGGGATCGATCCCCAGAAAGATCTCATCTTGATTGACTAGCATAGCGTATCTGGAGAGCAGGATTTCTCCCTGCCATCCGATGCCTGGCCCCGGCGAGAGACAGGGTCATCCCCTGCCGTCGCTTCAGAGACTCACGTTAGAATAGATGTTATTGACGTCCTCATCGTCGTCGAGCGCCTCAAACAGGCCCTCGAGCGACGCTTTAATCGCCTCATCCGGAACGGTTTCTTCCTTGGCGACCCACTCGAGTCCGGATTCCTCTGGCTTCAGACCGACGGCCCCGGCGGCGTCTCGTACCTTGACGAGCACGGCCGGCGCGCAGGATATGAAGTGGGTACCTTCTACTACATTTATATCGTCAGCGCCCGAGTCTATCAAGGTCAGTTGTCCCTCATCCGTCAAGCCCCCCTTGCCGGACGCGCGGACGACGCCCTTGCGTTCGAACATCCACTGCACCGAGCCGCTGCTGCCCAGGCTTCCGCCGCATCTCGAGAAAATGTGTTTCAAACTGGCACTGGTACGATTCCTGTTGTCGGTCAACGCCTCGACGAGCACGGCGGCGCCGCCCGGACCGAACCCCTCATAGAGGACTTCCTCGATGATACCGCCCGCAATCTCCCCAGTCCCGCGCTTGATGGCGTGATCAACCTTGTCTCTGGTCATGTTAGCGGCTAGCGCCTTGTCGATGGCGGTCCGCAGGGAGAAGTTGAACTCGGGATCGCCGCCGCTGCGCGCGGCCACGGTGATGTTCTTGGACAGCTTCGTGAAAAGCGCCGCGCGTCTGGCGTCAGCCGCCCCCTTCCTGTGCTTGATGTTCGCCCATTTCGAGTGCCCGGACATGACGTTTCTTTCGCTGGCTTACATCCGGCAGATTAGCAGTAAATCGCGGTTGGCTCAATACGAATCGAGAAAGCGGGAACCGCTTCCCGCCTCTGGCGAGACCCCGTCTTCTTTGACGCCAAGCTTTGCTTGGCTTGAATATCTGTGGCGGGGCGGCTGCCGCCTCGCTAAGCGGGAAGAGAATACTTTTCCCGCTATTCCCGCTTCTCCCGCCGGTAGAGGCGGGACCCCGCCCTCTTTGATGAAAGAGAAGTGGCGGGGTGTCACTTCTGCCCCTCCAACGAAATGACCGCCGATGCCGGCGGTCATTCCCTGTTGCCTTCAATGGCAGGTCATTCTACCGGCTCTTCCACTGATTCGTCCGCGGCAGTGCCGATCTGCGGGGCCATCTCCTCGGCGCCTTCCATCACGGCTTCGCTCATCGCCGCCTCGGCTGCCTCGCGCCGTGCCTCCTCCTTGGCCCTGCGCTGACGATCGAACTCCTCGTAGTCGAACGGCGGTTCTAGGCCGGTTCCGGCCGGGATGAGCCGTCCGATGATGACGTTTTCCTTCAAGCCCTCGAGCGGATCGATCTTGCCGGTGACCGCGGCGTTGATAAGTACGCGCGCTGTCTCCTGGAAGGATGCCGCTGACAAGAAGCTCTGCGTCGAGAGCGACACTTTGGTGATGCCGAGGAACAGCTCCTGCGCGTTCGCCGGCTTGCCCTTCGCCTTCTTCACCCGCGCGTTCTCGATCAGGAGCTGAGCTTTCTCGATGATCTCGCCCGGCAGAAGCTCGGTATCGCCGGCTTCGATGACGTTCACGCGGGAGAACATCTGCCTGATGATAATCTCGATGTGCTTGTCGTTCAGCTTCTGACCCTGCGAGGTGTAGATGGCCTGGACGTCCTTCAAGATGTACTTCTGTACCGCTTCTTTGCCGCGCAGACGGAACAGCATCTGAAGATCCAGGTGCCCCTCGGTCAGCGGCTGTCCAGCCTCGACCGTGTCCCCGTTCCTGACGTAGATGACGTAGCCTGGCGGGATGATGTAATCCTTGTCCTTTTCGATGTCGCGGACGACCTTGACGCTCTTCTTGGCGACCTTGGCCGTGCCAGGGCGCTCGGAGACGACCTTGGTGCCGTCGGCCTTCTTGACGACGACCTGGCCTTCCTTGATCTTGTCGCCCTCCTCAACCTGCGCCGCGTCGCCGCGGCCCATCTTGTAGGTCTCGCCGTCCTGGTCGGTATAGCGCACCCGGACGATCTTGTGGCCGACGTACGGCTCGAGCAGCTTCTGTCCCTGCGGACCGTCGATCATGCGCCGATCGATCTCCTCGACCGTGACCTTACCCGTGACCTCGCTCATGTAAGCGCGGCGCTTCGGGGGACGCGCCTCGAAGAGTTCTTCGACGCGGGGCAGACCCTGCGTGATGTCCTCGCCCGCCACGCCACCGGTGTGGAACGTCCTCATGGTGAGCTGCGTGCCCGGCTCGCCGATGGACTGCGCGGCCATGATACCGACCGGCACGCCCATATGGACCGGCTTGTTGTACGCCAGGTCGTAGCCGTAGCACATCTGGCATACGCCCTTCGGCAGTTTGCACTCGAGTACCGAACGCACGTGCACGTTATCAAGCGACAGATCCTGCAGCGACCGCGCGACCTCCTCGGTGATGAGCGCACCCGCTTCCACCAGCATCTTGCCGGTCTTCGGATGCTTGATCCCCTCGACGACGTGGCGTCCCAGGATGCGCGCGACCACGTTCTCGCCCATCTCTTCGCTCTCCTTAGCGGTGATGTAGATGCCAGTCTCGTCGCCGCAGTCTTCCTCGCGGATGACCACATCCTGCGACACGTCGACCAGACGGCGCGTCAGGTAACCGGCGTTAGCGGTACGGAGCGCCGTGTCGGAAAGTCCTTTACGGGCGCCGTGCGTCGAGATGAAGTACTCCAGCACGTCGAATCCGTCCTTGAAGTTCGCCTTGACCGGCAGCTCGATGATCTCGCCGGACGGGTTGGCCACCAGTCCCTTCATGCCGATGATCTGCGTCATCTGGCCCCAGCTGCCGCGCGCCTTGGATTCGAGCATGGACGGCACCGAGCCTTCCTTCGGCAGGGCATCCTTGGCGAGTTTGGTGACGCGGTCCTTGACGTTGGACCAAACATCCACGATCTTCGCGTGCCGCTCGGATTGCGTCAGCAATCCTTCCTGGAACTGCTCCTCGACCTCCTCGATCTGCCTGTCGCCCTCTTCGATCAGCTTGCCCTTCTCCGGGATGGACGGCAGGTCAGCCATGCCCCAGGAGTAGCCGGAAACAGTGACATAGTGATAGCCGATGTCTTTGAGGTCGTCCAAAAGCTGCACGGTGCGTTCGCGGCCGCATTTCTCGAGGCACTCGCGCACCAGATCGCCGAGCTGCGACGCGCCCATCTGTTCGTTGATGAACGGCCAGTTCTCGGGCATGACGCGGTTCAACAGGATGCGTCCGACGTTCGTCTCAATCGGCTTCTTGCCCTTGGCCATGCGCACCCTGACGATTTCGCGCAGTCCGACCTTGCGCAGGTGATACCCGAGTATCGCTTCCTTGGGGTCGCTGAACAGACGCGGCTGTTCGATGTTGCGCGGCGGCACGGTCGAAGTCATGTAATAGATGCCCCAGGCCACGTCCTTGTCAGGCCTCATGATCGGGGCTCCCGTGGCCGGTTTGAGCAAGTTGTTGACGGAGAGCATCCGCTCGCGCGCCTCGCGCTTGGCCTCCTCGGTCAACGGGACGTGCACCGCCATCTGGTCGCCGTCGAAGTCGGCGTTGAACGACGGACAGACCATCGGATGGATCTGGATCGCCTTACCCTCGATCAGCTTCGGCTGGAAACCTTGGATGCCGAGGCGGTGCAGCGTCGGCGCGCGGTTCAGCAGGACGATGGCGTCGCTCGTGATCTCCTCAAGGATGTCCCAGACCTCCGCGTGATCCTGGTCGATGTAGCGGTTCGCGCTCCTGATGTTGTGGACGTAGCCGCGCTTGATGAGCTGCGAAATGACGAACGGCTTGAACAGCTCGAGCGCCATCATCTTCGGCAGGCCGCACTGGGACAGCTTCAAGGTCGGACCGACGACGATGACCGAGCGGCCCGAGTAGTCGATACGCTTGCCCAGAAGGTTCTGGCGGAAGCGTCCCTGCTTGCCTTTAAGGATGTCGGCCAGCGACTTCAGCTGGCGCTTCTTGCCGGTCGCCGCGACGACGGTCTTGGACTGCCGCGCGGAGTTGTCGATCAGCGCGTCCACCGACTCCTGCAGCATGCGCTTCTCGTTTCTGGTGATGACCTCCGGCGCGTTCAGGTCGACGAGTTTCTTCAGGCGATTGTTGCGGTTGATGACGCGGCGGTACAGGTCGTTCAGGTCGGACGCGGCAAAACGGCCGCCGTCCAGGGGCACCATCGGGCGCAGGTCTGGCGGGATGACCGGGACGACGGTCATGATCATCCACTCCGGCCTGATGCCGTTCACTACGAGCGACCGCATCAGTTTCACGCGCCTGACCAGCTTGTCGTAGCGGGCGCCCGGCTGGACGTCCTCCATCTCGTCCTCAAGCCGCTTGATGTCCGCCTCGAGGTCGATCTTAGCGAGCAGCTCCCTGACCGCTTCCGCCCCGATGCCGGCCTCAAAGATGTGGCCGTACTTGAGCGACCAATCCTGATAGGTGCTCTCGGAGATGATGCGCATCGGCGCCAGCTCCTTGAGTTCCTTCTCGACGGCGCGATAGTCGTCCTCAAGGTCCTTGATCTGCTTGGTCTTGGCGTCGAACGCATGCGACTGCTGCTTGTCCTTGGCCGCCTGGTCCTTGGCGGTCTTCTCCGCGGTCTCGACCGCGCGCTTGTACTCGTTGTCGATCTGCTTCTTCTTGGACTTGTATTCGTTCTTGACCTGCTCCATCGTCTCCCGCTTCACCTCTTCCCTGACCTCGGTGACGATGAAGTTCGCGAAATAGATGACCTTCTCGAGGTTCTGGACCGACAGGTCGAGCACCAGGCCGATCTTCGACGGCACGCCGCGCAGGAACCAGATGTGCGAGACCGGCGCGGACAGCTCGATGTGGCCCATGCGCTCGCGACGCACCAGCGAGTGCGTGACTTCGACTCCGCACTTGTCGCAGATGATGCCCTTGTAACGCACCTTCTTGTACTTGCCGCAGTAGCACTCCCAGTCCTTGGACGGACCGAAAATCTCTTCGGCGAACAGGCCGCCCTTCTCCGGCTTCTGCGTACGATAGTTGATGGTCTCCGGATTGGTGACCTCCCCGTACGACCAGCCGCGGATGGTGTCGGGCGACGCCAGCTTGAGACGGATGGCGTCGAAATCCTGGATCTTGAACTGTTCTGCAATGGGATTCATATGTTTCGGCGTCAGCGGCGATTAT
>Ga0265297_10008360_pt1 | contig 13835 bp, 14 predicted proteins | sample Munlanlwell13791_FD_192502 | JGI IMG/M metagenome (GOLD analysis project Ga0265297, IMG submission 192502) | Leachate microbial communities from a municipal landfill in Southern Ontario, Canada - Leachate well 137-91 | ecosystem: Engineered > Solid waste > Landfill > Unclassified | place... | reverse complement strand
TAAACATTTTAAAAGTTTCATTATTATAGAGTTTTAGTTTACACGATCTTTTTTACGCACCCTAACACCTGATATACTTCACGAACCAAATTAACAGAAACAGGTTTAGGGTCATATTCAGCCAAATTCTCCGGCACCTGGGTGCGGTGCCGGCGCGATTTCCCACTTCTCACTTACCACTTCTCACTTACCACTTCTCACTTCTCACTTCTCACTTCTCACTTGATATACACAATTACACCAACCTGATTTTCTGTGTGTGCATCGGGTGTAATACGGTTAATCCTTACTTCAAATAAGTTGGTGTGCCCGAGTTCGAGAAACTTGCTGATTTCGTGGTTTGCCGAGCGGGGAATAAATCCGAGTTTGGATTCTTTGTAATAAACGGCAACCGCATAGGGGTCAAATTTGTTGTCTTCCTCGCGAACCAGGGTAAGTTCAGTCCCAATTTTCAACTCGCTGAAAACTAAACACCCTTCCCAATAGGAGAACCCCGCGATATCAAAATTCATGTAGTGCCTTTTCTTTGTCTTCATAACGCTAATAATAAATGATTACGATACAAAGAAACGGCCGGTATTTGACAACTTATGACAATGAAAATTTTGTTTGAATATTTTTTATACGATCGGCTATGTATTTTTCCAGTTCGGGCGATTCAACAATCTCAATATCGTCTAACAATCCCATTACAAACCGTCCCACGCCGTCAAAGGAACAAACCCCGGCGCTGAACATCCATTCACTGTCGGAAAGTTTCGTGAGGTGTTTAGAGGCAAGCGGAAATTCTTCCATCAAAAGATTAGCGGCACGCAAGCCGAGTTTGAGTTTTACGGGACTGGTCTGGTTGCTGTGCATTCTGAAAACATCTATATAACCCGACTGATGGTCCAATTCGTTTTGCCAGGGGTGGGGCAGTACTTCTACATTTCCTATCCGGGATACTTTAAAGAGCTTATTTTGATGTTCATCGGGGCAGTAACACCATACCTGTACATAATTGGTTGTAAAGGCATAAGCCTCTACTTCTCTGTCTCTGATATCGTTACCGTGTGCCGAGGCATAATTTTTCAACACTACACGATTCTTATTTTCAATGGCCTGTACCAATCGCTGGACGTTACGTCCGTTTTTCCCGCTTACAATAGTCTCGGCCAGAATGTTGTAATCGTAAACGGTATATAGTTTCTTCTTGAGGTTTTGTTTGAGCAGGTTGTTTTCGTCAATACTTTCGATGGCCGACTTAAGGATATAGGCTTCTTCTTCTGTGAAATGGATTAGCTCGCTAATTTCTTTGAAATAGGGGGAAGATTTGTCGAGTTTGGGGCAATTGTTTGTCTTTTTAATCACAAACCCGGCATCCCGGAAGGTGTCAATGTAGCGATAAACCGAACGGGACGAAATGTCTAACTTATAAGCAATTTCATCTATGGTCAACGAGTTGTTGGCTGTCAGCATTTTCATTAATCTAAGCAGCCTTTCCAGTTTGGGTTGGTCCATGGTAATATTTGTTAACTCAGTACGTTTTGCCAATGTTCCTGACAGTAAATATCTATCTGTTAATTTACCGATAAAGTACATTTATCGGCTTAAATACCGTTAATTAAATTAATAACTATTCCTGTAAAAGCAGCAATACCAAAACACATTCACTTTTCTGGGTTGCATTAAATCTTAGAATTGACTAAAGCAAGAAAACGTTCTGTTATACCAATAAGTTTCCCTGCATTGGGAAGACTTTTTTCTTCTTCAATTGACGGCAACACCTAAACCGTGGTGATTTGCAAATGGAACTCTGCCCGCATGAATCCACAAAACCTGTTCTACATATCTTACCAACACGTTTTAGCGAAACGCACCGGACTCGGCCTTCAGCTCCAATTTGTTTGAACTTTTACTGTGTTTATAACATTGGATCATTGATTACTCAATTTGAGAAAATCGCCATCGATAATCAATAGTTTTACGCCGTCAACTGTAGTGGAACGGTGAGAACTCAGCTCATCCGACACCACGTAGGTCATTCCTTTTGCCAGGATAAATTGCTGACCATTGCTAAGTTCACTCACAAAATCACCTTCCAGACAATGTACAATATGTCCTTTTGTACACCAGTGGTCTGCAACATAACCTTTTGAATATTCAACCATTCTTATCCTCAGCCCTTCAAATTGTAAGGTCTGCCAATAAGCCATGCCGGTTTCTCCTTTATGTTCTGTCTTTGGAATGATTGACCAATCAATGGTCTGAAATGGGATGTTCATTATTTTTTTAGTATTTCAATCAATTCTTTATTTATATACAAAATCTCTCTTCCAACTTTTTGAGATTCAACGATTCCAATATTTTCAAAATTTTTCAAATATCGAGAAGCTGCTTTTCTTTCCACCTTTTCTCTCAGAGGTGGAAGTTTTTCTCCCCAAAATACAAATTTTAGTATAATTATCATATTTGTAGTGCTCTTTTTGCATGGAGCCTAACGTAAAATTGTTCCTTTCCGGGTCTTTTGTTGTCCGAATTTTCAAGACAACTCATTTCCTTTTCTCCCGTCTCTCATCCCAATGCGTGTGGATCTGCTATTATTGCTTGTTGCTGATGTTATTATATTTTTTCTTAAAATTAATAGGTATAGAGAATCCTTGAACATATGAAAAGCCCCAAGTGTGGACGATCTCTTCTAGCCTAAATTTTAGTCCGTCTCTTATGGCTTGATCAAATTCATATATTCTTTCCGGAGGTATTGAAAAAAAACAATTTCCATCTCCTATAATACCAATTTTTGTTTCAAGAATATCTCCTTCAATACTGACTGCAGGTGAAATATAAATCACACATTTTGCATCTTTCAGGCATTGTAGTTCACTTTCGGAAAAGAAACTTTTGGCGATATTCATGGGTGCCTCGGGATCGATAAGATGAGCCCTTCCGCCTAATCTATGTTCCCCGGTTACCTCTTCTCCATTTGGAAAATATTGTTTAGCAGTAAACAACTTATTGTTTTTATTCTCTAATTGAAAATATTTGGGATGTACTTTAATCGTAAAAATTTCTCCATTGATTTCAAATTCTTCTTTATCCAGGTAATAATTTTTAATTTCCTGCGTATAAGCAAATTGGCTTGAAACAAAAGCCGCTAAACAAAAAATAATTGGTAAGAATTTTCTTTTCATTATCTGAAAAATTCTTTAAAAGGTATGTTCATTTCTTTTTTGACGAATGTCAGGCCTGATTTTTTTACAAAGGGATGAACAGAGAACTTTGCATTTTCTTTGATTGTTTCAGCAAAAGTAATTATTTTTTCAGGTGGTAATGAAAAAATATATCTGCCACTACTACTAATCGAAATCTGTGTTTCCAATATTTGGCCATCGAGACTTATTGCATGATGAAATGAAATAAAGGCTCCTTCAGTTTTAAGAGCAAGAAGTTCTTGCTTTGAGAAACAGGCGAGACGGCTTTCACGAATTACCTCTTTATTAATCAAATTGGTCCTGTCATTATAAAGGACTGGCTCTCCTGATGGATAACGTTGTTGTTGGTACGATAAGATATAGTTTATATTTTCGAGAGTAATGAAATGCCCTCGAACAGTGACTTTATATACTTCTCCGTTAATTTCCAATGTGTCTTTACCGGTATAGTAATCTTTGAGTTCCTGAGAAAAAACAGAAACAGAAGCTGTGAAATGAAACAAGAAAGTAACCAGTAAGCAAAGTGAAGCTTTCATGAGTTTCTATATTTAATTGTCTATACAACCATTGCAAAAACTATGTACTCCTAAATTTAGTGTGCAAAATTTACGCCTGATTCCACAAATCCGACAGCTTTGGGAAAGCCACCTATTCGCATATATTCGGAAAATGGTAGAATGTTTTTTTCAAATGCTCTGCCAGTTATTTTATCATCTTACGTAGCGACGATAAACAACTTTCCTCAAAGTTGCGATATTATTACAGTTTGAGGAATTTTATCTGCGTCCTTGCTCTCATATGGTGCAGTCTTTGATGTAAAGGGTCAAACTCTCTCAGAGCACAATACGCACATTTATAACGTATTAGCGTTTTTCCGTATTTGACCCTTGACGGTAACCTCTACGGAAACCCAATAAATTCATGAGGACCAAATCAAGGGTTAAATTCTTTCTCTGCGCAATGCATTTATTTTCTACGCATTAACATTTCGCCGCGTTTGACCCTTGACAGCAACTCCTAAACCGTGGCGATTCGCAAATGGAATTCTGCCGGCATGAACCCACAAAACCTGCCATAATATATTTAGAAAAAGGGAAACCTCGCGCCCGCGGAGGGAAGGACCCGGTTGCGTTAGCAAACAGAGGCGTTCCTCGTACTAAATATCTTAATAACAGGTTTTTACCGACATGCATCGGGCTCGGTCGGCATCTTCCCCTTCATCTCCCCCTTCATCTCCTCCGGCCACTCTCCCTTCAACTTACTATAAACCGCCAGATCGGTAAAAACCCCTCCGGTGAGTAGTTCCCCGGCGTGTTCTATGCCTTCAAGGTGGAAGCCCAGGCGGAGGGGGATGTTGCGGCTACGGGTGTTGGCGACGGCGCATTTTATCTGGATGCGGTTGATGTCCAGTTCCCCAAAGGCGAAGTCGCAGAGGGTACTCACGGAGCGGGTCATGATGCCCTGGCGCAAAAAATCCCGTGAGAGCCAGTAGCCGATCTCGGTTTTTTTGTTGGCCCGGTCGATGTCTTTTAGGCCAATAAGGCCGGCCATCCGGCCGTTCACACGTATGGTAAAGGTGTATTCCAGCCGCTCTTTGGGTGAGTTGACTACCGATTCCACAAAAGCCTGTGTGTCCGAGAGTTGTTTGGTGGTTTCTACAAAGGGCAAAAAGGGGCCCAGGTGCTCGCGCTGGGTATCGATGGCGGTAAAAATGTCCGGGGCATCGGTCAGCTCCAGCTGCTTTAATACTATATTATCGTCTACTTGCAGGTTCATATTTAACTGTTTACCAATCCAATAAATTCTCCTACGACCGTGAAGTTGTCGTCTCCTTCAATCACAATAGGGTTGTGTTGGGGGTTAAGTGGCTTCAGAACAATGCGTTCGTGCTGCCATTGCCCGGTGTCCCTGTCGTATGCTTTTTCACTGGTATAGGTCTTGATGGTGTAGCTCCCGTTGTGATCGGGGTCGTAGAGTCCGCGGTGCTGGACCAGGACGATCTTGTTTTGGCGCGATCCCACCACGTTGGCACGGAAAACGCACAGACTTCCGTCCGGAATCCTGGGCTCCATGGATTTGCCTTTTGCCTGCACCACAAACATATTCCGGTTCAGGCGGCCCAGGCCCTCCACCTTCACCCAGCCCGTTTCCTCGGCATATTGTCCTTCACCAAAAGCGCCGCAGGCGGCCTTCAGCGAGTAAAGCGGGAGAAATTCCACGAACTTTGCTCCTTCGTTTACCTCGGCCTCTATCCTCGGCCCGGGGATTACGTCTATCGTAATTACGTTCCTGGTGATAATGCTCCGGGCGGTGACCGTCGCAGGTGTCCCGGAAATGGCGGTGGCAAGGGCAGGAGCAGGGGAGAGCCCCCGTGCAAAATGGTCACGCAGGGCGGTGTCGCAGAAGTAGACGTAGCAGCCTTTCATGCCCCGGGTCAGGAGGGTGCGGTAGGTGTTTTTGATGATGCGGTCAGCCACCTGTCGGGCTTCCTGCGGGTCTTCTTTCATCATGGTTTTGATGCCGAAGATGGAGCGGTCCGTGGAGGAGCGTTTTGCCACATCGGTGACCACCCGGCCGTCCTCAAAACGGATGTCGGGGCCCACGAGCACACCCACGTAGTCCAGTTCCAGGCCCTGGCAGGTGTGGATGCAGCCAATCTCGTTTACGGAATCATCGGCAATAATCCAGGTGCTGCCGTCCCTGGTCAGATTCCAGCGCATTTGAAAGTTATGTTGAGGGAATGTGATGTCGCAGGCCGAGGGGTCCTTCTTGCTGACCCAGTCCCAGCAATAGCCGGCCACCAGCCGGGATTTGTTATTTACGGCGTTTTTTGCCGAGATGATTTTTCTGAGCTCTTCCGGCGTGTCTACAATGCGGAAATAAAATTCCTGCGGGGAGAGCCAGATGTTGGCCGTTTCCTTTATCTGGAGGGTGTTTTCCAACCAGGCCAGGTAGCCGTCGGACCCGTTGCATCGGAATTGGGATTTGAGTTTCAATCGCTGTACTTTGGCGCCTTCTTTCGCTGCCCATCGGGCAATAAGGTTGGATTCGCCGATGTCTTTTATATGGATCTGCTGGTCGTTGTCTACGAAGAATATGGTGCATTTGGCGGCCCGGATAAGCTCCAGAACCTGGTTTTCGCCTTTGTTCTGGTAGAGGCCGCTTTTCAGGTTCAGGCGGTGGGCCTCGTCCACTATGAGCGTGTCGAATGTGTTTTCCGGTATGTCGCAGTAATTGCCGCTGCCGCCAAAGAGGTTGTCGATCATCCGCTTTTTGAGGGTGCCGGTCAGTTTCACTTTGTAAACGGCCCTCGGGGCTGCGTTCTTGGATACATACCGGGTCACCTGCCCCCGTTGGGTAAGCTCGGCCAACAGGTTCACGGCCACCACGCTTTTTCCCGTTCCCGGCCCGCCTTCCACAATCAGGACCATTTTTTTGTCGCTGCGAGCCTGTGCGGCCATGGAGAGCGCCGTCTCATAAACCCCCTTCTGCTCATCAATCATAATGAACTCCCGGTTGCCCCGGATCATGGAAGCGATGCTGTCTGCCAGCTGTTTGGAAGGTCTCAGGCGGCCGTTCTCTATCCGGTACAGAATGTCCTTATTGTCGCCATACCTGACAAATTTTTTGATGAACTCCCTGAGCTTTACGGCATCGGCTTTCAGGAAAACGGGAGCCCTGCTTATGTGATAGCTGTAGAATGGGTTGGTGATGACGTTATCCGGGGTGTAATTGTGCAGGTAGGCGCAGGGCACGAGGTTGATCTGCTCGTCCCGGACGGTCATGTTATAGCTTTCAATAAGTGCGGCGTAGGACCATGCCTGGTAGGAGGGATGTACGGTCTCGGTTTCTCCATGCTGGAAACGGGTGCGGACCATGGCATCCTTGTCTGTCAGTTGGGCCGAGGACCATTGCTTGAGTTCGATGATGATGACCTGTTCCTTTTGTTCTTCGTTCAGGCCGGTAATGATAAAATCTATTCGATTGGAAGTCAGCGGGATCTGGAATTCTATGGAGATTCCTGCGTTTGCGGCTATTTCATTGTCCATGAGCACGTTGCTCATATGCATCATGGAATTGGTCCACGACAAGAACTCGTTGGGCGACGTGTGCCTTCCCAGGTGGTCGTAAAAGGCTTGGTTGATCTTGGTGTCAATCTCGTTATGAAGCACATCGTCCAGGAACCCTTCCTTCGTGGATTGGTAAACAATCATAGCTCGGAAATTCTTATAGTTCGGTATATTTTTTGGCGGTTCCTTTGGCTTTTTCCCGGGGGTATTTTTGTCCGTTCCTGATCATTTTTTCCTCCACAATTTGAAAGATGTCCAGATTGTATTTCTCGGCCAGGAAAAAGGCGTAGACCAGGACGTCGGCCAGCTCTTCCTTTAGGCGATCAATGTCTATGTCTTTGATCTGGTCTTCTTTCTTCCACAGAAACAGTTCGTTAAGTTCGGAAGCCTCGAGCATCAGCGCCAGTGAAAGGTTTCGGGCATCGTGAAACTGCTCCCAGTCTCTTTCGTTCCTGAAATCAATAAGTTTTTTGATAATGCGATCGTAATCGGTCATAGATTCAACAGGTAGGTAAACAGGTAGGTATGAGATGTAAAGTTACCACATAAATTTGAAATTGCGCACTAAAGAAACCGGGTTTTGCGCCCTTTTGCGCATGCCAAATCGCGTTTGGCATCCCTTTGTGTTTCACAATAAAACAATTATTTGTTAATATATAAAACATTTTACACCTTTGCAGCATTTGGTTAATGAGAGAAATATGAATACTACCATATTACAACAAGAAATAGGTCAGCGAATTGCTGCTTTACGTAAACGTAAAGGTTTGTCGCAGGAGAATCTGGCTAAATTGATACAAATGTCCAGGCCTTCTCTCACTCAGATTGAATTGGGCAATAGAAGTATTGATGTCATTGAACTTCAACGATTATCCCTTGCACTTGGATTTTCGATGGATGCATTAATGGCTCAGGATTTCTCTATATATGATTTATCGGATCCGGACCAATTAGAAAAAAAGAATATGTTGGAAGAGCGTATTTCGTTACCCATATTGCATGCGGATAAATTTAAAAATGTGCTCCTCTATATTTTGGAAAAATGTGCCGGCAAACCCAATGTAGGCGAAACAGTGTTGAACAAATTGCTATACTTCTCGGATTTTAACTATTACGAAATGTACGAAGAGCACCTGACCGGGGCTACGTATCGAAAATTGCCCTACGGCCCTGTTCCTCAAAACATGGATTCGGTGATTGATCAAATGATCCGGAAAGGTGAACTCAGGCGAATCAAAACCAATTATTACGGCTTGCCTCAAACCCGGTATATCCCATTGATCAAAAGTGACCTTGCCCAATTCAAGGCAAGTGAAAAGGAGATAATTGACAGGGTTATAGACCAAATGAGCGATTGGTCGGGAACTGCTATCAGTAACTATTCACATAAAGATATGCCCTGGCTTGCATCCAAAGAGGGAGAAGAGATAGATTACGAGTTGGTTTTTTACCGGGATATACCCTATACCGTAAGAAACTACAAAGAGGATGAAGAGTAGTGATGAATTTTGATCAATTGCCCGAATTTGATAAGGATTTAAAATGCTTATTGAAAAAGTACAGAACGCTGAATGACGATTTGCTGGTTGTCAAACAGGTCTTGGAAGTGTTTCCGGAGGAAAGACCTCCTTTCAGCTTCAGAATAGACAATCTGGGTATTTCCACCTGTGTTATAAAAGTTAAAAAAATTGCATGTAAATCACTCAAAGGACGTGGAGTAAACTCGGGCCTCAGATTGGTTTACGCTTATTTCTCTGATGAACAAAAAATAGTTTTTATTGAACTATTTCACAAAAGTGTAAAAGAGAATGAGGATCGGGAACGGATCCTCAAACACTTTCTGTAATTTATATCAGTATCAGGCCTTCGGTGTTGGCTTTGTCGTTTTTTAGAAAGGCATGTGTAAGGCTGTCCACTTTACATTGGGTGAAACGGACTTTTTTGAGGTTGTTGTTGTACTTGAAGAATGTGTTCAGAAGAGTGGCGTTCCGGAATTCTACGTTTTTAAAGCCACATTTTTCAAAATGACAATTCTCTATATTCCCTTCAAAAACAACATCTTCTATTTTAGAGTCTTTAAAGGCCGTCCCGTCCAGGATGGCATTTTTGGTCTCTATTTTTGTAATGGAGCTGAAATTGAAGAATGTCTTGGTCATATCGGCGCCTTCAAAATTACAGCCTTTTACGGTACTTGCAGAAAAATCGGCTTCAACCAGGGAGCACATTTTAAACGTATTGCCTTCCAGGTTGGAGCCCTGAAAACGACATTGATTTAGGTTCGAGCCGGAAAAATCGCAGTCGTGCATCACATCGTTTTTCAGGACCAGCCCCATAAGGTCCGAGTCTATAAATCTGCAGCGCTGAAAATTGGCGGCATTCACGGTCTCCTTTATGTTATTTAGCCCCGAAAAATCCACCTCGGCCCAGGTATTTATAGACATGCTCCGGACCAGCCTTTTCTTATTGTCCGGATTATTGTCCGGAGTCTGTGCCGAGGCCGAGACCGCCGTGTGCTCAGTGGAGGGATTGTCCGTCAACCCGGCGTGACAGGGATCCTGACTGTTTGCCGAAAAGTAGTTCAGATCTACGCCCAGAATTTTGGCCATTCGCCCGAATGTGGTGATATCGGGCATGGACTCGCCCCGTTCCCATTTCCCGACGGCCTGCGGGCTGATGAATAAGCGCTCGGCAAGCTGAGCCTGCGACATGTTCAATTGTTTTCTTGCTTCTGCAATCTTGTTCCCAATAATCTTTGTTTCCATAAGTGTTTCATTTAATTTGTTTTACACTGCAAAGGTAGAGTGCATAATAACCACTCTAAGTTGAAAACCCGCTACAAATGGTTGTAAAACCGCTACACTTAGTTGTATTTTGCGCAGTCAAACCCGGTTTTGCGCGCAGCGCTATATTCTTACAAATATAAATGTCTAATACCAATGAATGACCAGAAGTGAAGTGGTGCGCAAGACTGATTTTGTATTTTGCAAAAAGGGCATTGCGCACCAAATCGCTTTTAGCTAAAACCGCACCGGCTGTATGGGCACTATTTCCATCAGGCAACAATTGTCGCCCGCCTTAATGCTCTTGAGAAGTTCAACGTCTACTTCACAGCCGAATGCTTTTTCAAAAAGCACCTTGCTGTACCCGGTGGTACATTGGCACCATGTCAAATCATCCAGCCGGTCGACCCCGGCCAGCATGGGGCAGGGGCAAAACGGGAACTGCAGATACAAATGATTGTTTTGGTAAGACAATCCGGCCGCCTGTGCTTTTGGGCTGTTGGCAAATTCATCCAGGTTGGATGCACCGGCCATGAGTTCTTTGAGCAACGCCAGTTTCTCATCCATGCCATAACCGCACTGGCAGTTCATACGAATGGTTTTTACCGTTGCCGGATTGAACCGCCCCGTAAGCCTTTTCATGGTGTTTTTTACCCAGGTAGGATTGTCTTCGTTGTTTTCTGTTCTGCCGTGGACAATATACCGGGCTGTTTCTTCGTTGCTTTGGGCTTTTACCGCCTGGTAAATAACTTGCTCCTGTATTTTTCTTATATCGAACATAAAATGATGTGTTTTAAAACTTGAATATATAATGGTAACCGGGCCCCGGTGGAGACCTGAATTTTTTTAACCTGAATAACCTGTAAGAAGAGGTTAATTAAGCGTTGATTACCAGTTTTAAAACAGAGCGCATGCGGCCTAAATATTATTGAAGTGCAAAAATAGAAAAAATTACTTCTCACGCTCACTCCTCACTCTCACCTCCCTGCAAATCTCCTCAAACGCCTCTTTTGCCTCGGGGAACAGCGGTGTCAACAGCGGAAACGCATGGACCATTTTGTCCCATTCGCGCAACGTGACGTCCACCCCGTGTTCGCGGGCAACCCGGGCTATGGCCACACAGTCGTCGTAATGGATCTCGTGGGTGCCCACGCAGATATACAAAGGAGGAATACCCCGGAAGTCCCCGAAAAGCGGCGAGAGCAGCGGGGTAGTGGGATCGTTCCCGGCAATGTACATATTGGTCCAGACGGTCCAGGAACCCATGGGGGCCACATCGTGCGGAGCATTGTAGCTGAACGAGCCGGCCAGGCACCTTAGGTCGGTCACGGGCGAGATGGAAAAGGCGGCCCGGGGTAGTTCTATGAGTTGTTCTTTCAGGGCCAGCAGCAGCGACAGGACAAGCGTTGCACCGGCAGATTCGCCGCCTACAACTATATCCTGAGGTGCGATCCCCTGCTCCAGCAGCCATTTATACGCCGTGACGCAATCCTGCGGCGCGGCGGGGAACGGATGTTCCGGGGCCAGGCGGTAGTCGAAGAGCAGCGACTTCATTTGGCATTCCCGGGCGAACTTGGCCACATGCATGCGGTGCGTCAGGCAGGACCCCGAGATAAAGCCTCCCCCGTGGATATACATCAGCACCTTGTCTTTGAGGGGATTCTGAGGGACAATCCACTCGGCGTACATCCCGGCAATGGAAATGGGTTCCACCCGTACTGTTTTGGGTATTTTCACCCGTTCGGAGGATTTATCTATGCTCCGGCGGAACGCCTCCACCGAGAACGTCTCGTCCACCACCTCGGGCCTCAGACGCCCCTTAAATAGGTGCCGGTTCCGGATCATCCCTATGATAATTTTACTGCGAAGACTGGTCATAATCAACTTTTACTGGCAAATATATGATAACTTTACTCAAAATATTATCATCTATGGAAGTTGTACGGTACATTACCTCTAAAAGCAGAGGGCTTTTGCTTTGCCTGGGCATCATGCTGTTTTCTGTGGTTGTCTGCGCACAGCCCTATCCTTATCAAAATCCGGCTCTCAGTTCGGAAGAACGGGCAAAAGATCTTATTGCAAGATTGACTCTGGAAGAAAAGGCCGCTTTAATGTGTGACCAGAGTGAGGCCATCCCCCGTTTGGGCATAAAGAAATTTAACTGGTGGAGCGAGGCATTGCACGGATATGCAAACAACGATAACGTAACCGTTTTCCCCGAGCCCGTTGGTATGGCTGCTTCGTTCAACGACCAGCTGGTATTCAGTATCTTCGATGCGGTTTCAGACGAGGCGCGCGCAAAATATAACGAGTGGCTGCAAAATGGGAATGAAAACAAACGGTTTTTGAGTCTTTCTGTGTGGACACCCAATGTGAATATTTTTCGTGATCCGCGCTGGGGACGGGGACAGGAAACGTATGGAGAGGACCCGTACCTGACTTCACGTATGGGCGTCCAGGTGGTAAAAGGACTGCAGGGCCCGGCCGATGCCAGATACCGTAAACTGCTGGCCTGTGCGAAACATTTTGCCGTACATTCGGGACCCGAATGGAGCCGCCACGTGCTCAACCTGAATGCGTTGAATCCGCGCGAGTTGCACGAGACCTACCTGCCCGCTTTCAAGGCCCTGGTCAGGGAAGCCGATGTGCGTCAGGTTATGTGTGCCTATCAGCGGATAGATGACGAGCCCTGCTGCAGCAGCTCCCGTTTGTTGCAACGGATCCTGCGTGACGAATGGGGTTTCCGGTATATTGTGGTATCGGACTGCGGTGCCATTACCGACTTTTACACCTCGCATAAAGTGTCATCGACCCCCGTGCATGCCGCTTCAAAAGCCGTGTTGGCCGGAACCGATGTGGAATGCGTTTGGGAAAATTATCCTTATAAAACCCTGCCCGAAGGGGTTGAGCGCGGGCTGATCAAAGAAGAAGATATTGACAGAAGCCTGTTGCGCGTATTGATTGGCCGTTTTGATCTGGGCGATTTTGATGACGACGCCCTGGTTCCCTGGGCTCAGATTCCTGCCTCGGTGCTGAATTGTGAAGAACACAGGGAGCTTTCCTACCGGATGGCTCAACAGACCATGACCCTGCTTCAGAACAACAATAATGTACTGCCGTTGTCCGGCAAGGAAAAGAAAATTGCCGTAATCGGGCCCAATGCAGCCGATACCTCCATGCTGTGGGGCAATTACAACGGGACCCCTGTTCGTACCGTCTCCATTCTGGAAGGTATAAAAACCAAACTCTCCGCAAAAAAGATCTTCTACGACAAAGGGTGCGACCTGGTAGAGGATAAAGTGACCCAGAGTTATTTTGCCCGGCTTTCCTTCGAGGGCAAACCCGGATTTAAGGCCACTTACTGGAACAATCCCGACAGGGAAGGAGACGTTGTTACGACCACCCGTATTACCAATCCCATAAAAATGACTACCGCCGGGCAGCATGAATTTGCTTCGGGGGTTAAACTGGAGGGCTTTTCTGCCTTGTTCCAGGCCGAGTTCACTCCCAGGGTGACAGAAGAACTTGTCTTTAAAGGCGGGGCAACGGGTTATTATGAATTGCTGGTTAATGGCCGGCAGATCCAGATGTACAACAACTGGCGCACCCTGCCTTCACGCATCCCGTTGACGTTCGAAGCCGGTAAAAAATACACGATTGAGATCCGCTACGCACAGCTCAACAATTGGCAGGCGAATATAGAATTTGACTTTGGCAAAGAGGTAGATGTGGATTATGCGACGCTTATAGAGAAACTGAAAGGCATAGAGACGGTTATTTTTGTGGGAGGTCTG
>Ga0265297_10008359_pt1 | contig 13835 bp, 18 predicted proteins | sample Munlanlwell13791_FD_192502 | JGI IMG/M metagenome (GOLD analysis project Ga0265297, IMG submission 192502) | Leachate microbial communities from a municipal landfill in Southern Ontario, Canada - Leachate well 137-91 | ecosystem: Engineered > Solid waste > Landfill > Unclassified | place... | reverse complement strand
GAGAAATTCGAAATCCCCGCTTTTTTAAGAAAGATTACATAAAAACCTGTAGATGTTTATGTGGGGTGAGTGATAAGTCCTCTATTTACTACTTAATTGCTAATTCTTAATACAAAGAAGTATACAGTAATTAGTCTTTTCTTCACAAACCAGATTCTATGGAATAAAATACTAAATATGAGTAACTGTTCGGTAGAAACATTAGGCGTATGCTGTGGTGAAAGAAGTAATTGTTTGCTAATGGAGCATTGGGGGGTACCGAAAGGTGATCCAAATTTGCTTGAATCAGAGTTAAAGGGGAGTTCGGAAGAAAGGCTTGAGTCGATGATCCGGGCTCATTCTCCCGGAGGAATATGGGCGAATTGCCTAGAAAGTCCTAGGATTGTACAGGCCGCGCAACAAACTTTATATGCAAGAGGTAGTCATTCATAAATATTTGTTTCTTACGTCTTAAATATTAATTTGTGCCTTAGAATTTGATGATATTCTAACAATATTAACCTCAGGGGAGTGATACCTATTTTATAATATCGATAATATAGATCTTTAAATATTCTCTGACACTGTGAAAAATTTATTTAAAGATGCACAGATTTGTTATAAGATTACCGGCTTTTTAAAATTGTTATTCGGATCATATGACAAGGAAAAAGTACTGTGAAAGTAGTACTAAAGAACTTGTTAAATAAAAAGCTTTTAAAACATTCTTATTTTTTATTAAGTTGTCAAAAATGAAGAGTTTTAAAAAGTCGAGGGAGTTTACAACTATCGCAGCTATAAGATCCTTAAAAAAGATCACTAAGTTTGATACAGATGTGATAATTAAAAGGCCCCGATAATACTGTTGGGGTGGTTAGTTATTTATGAAATAAAAGACGTGGATATTATATATTACTAAGCTATGGATAATCTTAGGATTCAATGAATAAAAAGTAATGTGAGGTTCGTGTAAACACAGGTTTATATTTATCCAGCTTTTGGAGGAAATTCGTCTGCTAAGCCGGTCTTTTTTATCAATTCAAGTTCATTCTCTGTTATGTCCATATAGTAAATTCTTAAAGGCCTTGCGTCTTGTTCACTAAAATATTCTGGATCATAACTAGGAAACATTTCAACATTATCTCGCATGTAAAGTCCGATTTCGACAAGTATCTGCCGCCCCCGTCCCGGAATTGCAGTTTGTTTATCTTTTCTTATTCTCAGTTCATCTAACTCGTTTTCGGGGATTATAATTCTAATAGCAGTTTTGTTTTTAGATACTGGATTAAATTCAGGACTACCCATATTATTTTGTATTATACTGTATTGTTTCAAATTAAAAGGTTACGTTACCCCTCAATAGGAATTTATTAATTTGAAATATTTAGATGCTTTTATTAAGATTATTTGTTACTACTGAAGCCGTTGTACACAGGATAAATACGAATATGACTCTACTTATTAGTAATTTTTTTGTCTTTAAATTGCATAAATATTGAACTTATTTTAGAATATAGTCCTATAACATATTTAATCAAATCGTTTTAATATATTAAATTATGTCAGTAAAAGAAATAATGCAGTTAAATAGACTTGTTGATGAAGATAATATTGCTGGACATTTTGCAGACAGAATTAGCGCTGTAGAAAGAAATAGAACTATTGCACTTTTTGAGGGGGATGGTGAAATGGCAAGGGATTTAAGTAAAAAGATTTTGGATTTAAGAAAAGAGGCGAGAGAATGTGGTCTGGATAGGGAAAGGTTCCCGGGGATATACCGATAAGGATTAGAACAAGTAATGAATTTCGTTATAACGTAAAAAAACTCCGAAATTGAAAAGGTTAAAAATATTGGGAAATTTTGTGCCCGCCAATTCGTTCTAAGTGCATCCAAGAATCTTATAACCGAGAAGGCTTTAATACTCATTTGGTAATTAGTACGACAAATAAAGATTAAGGTGAGTTTATATATGATTTGTGATTTTTGTGTTGATAGTATTCATAAGCATATTTTCATTTACAGAAGAATATATTTTTATGCGCACAGCGGTGATTAAGCGTATATAATATAATTATGCAGTCAAATAAGAAAAGTATTAAAGTGCCCGGCGGATTTAAATTGATATTAATATTTCTTTTTGTTTTATCTTTATTATATTTTACTATTACGAATGTTTCGGAAGGTTTGTCAGCTTCGGAAATTTTAGCCAGCACTTTGTTGTTGTCTATACCTTTGGCTCTTTTAAATTTTTCCGTATGGCTTATTGTCACTGCAAAAAGACAGAAAAGAATTAATGGAAGACTGTCTTTTAGAACTTTGAGGCATATTCACTGGACACCGCGTATAGCAGGAATAATTTTAGCGGCTTTTATTGCATCATTTTCATTTGATGTTTTTAGTTCGCGCGAGTATACCCTCGAAATACTGGTTGGATTTTTAATCCATTCAATACCGTCTATTGTAATTGGTATTATAGTTTTTTTATCTTGGAAAAATGATCAAATAGGCTTTTGGGCTTTTCTTTTTATATCATTAATATTTACAACTGTTATATTAAAAAACCCCGAGATGATTCTTGGTTATATTTTACTTTTTATAGGTCCCATGATATGCACATCTATATTATATTGGTTGGGTTGGAAATGGGGACGGGGTGTAAAATGAAGATTAAGGTTAGTGTAAAAACGGGAAAAAGACGAAATAAGGTAGTGAAGCATGATTTTGCTGATTATGAAGTTTGGGTAAAAGCGAGACCGGTTAAGGGCGCTGCGAACAAAGAGTTGATCAATGTCTTGGCTGATTATTTTAATACAAAAGCATACAACTTGAGAATTTTAAAAGGTTTAACGCTTCCTGTTAAAATCATTGAATTAGCGGAATAATCATGAAAACGAAAAGATTTACAATTCTTCATACTAACGATATTCACGGCGATTTTTTGGCAGAAGTCCAAGGTAAGAAGGGAAAACTTATTGGTGGGCTTGCGCGTTTATCGGGCTACATCAATGAAGTGAGAAAGCGAGAAAAGAATGTTTTATATTTGATTGCCGGAGATATGCTTCAAGGATCTTTGATTGATGCCGAGTATAAGGGAATATCAACCATGGAAATCATGAACTACTTAGCGCCGGATGTTGTTGCTTTGGGAAACCATGAATTTGATTATGGTTTACCGCATCTTCTTTTTTTGGAAAAAATGGCAAATTTTCCCATTGTCAACGCTAATCTTTATATTAAAAAATATAACAAAAGGTTAATGAACCCTTATCTGATTATAAAAAAGGACGGCTTTGATATTTTGTTTACAGGAATTATAACGGAAAAAATTATGGATACGCTTAAACAAGATAAGCTTGTAGGAAGTTTTATATCCTTGGAAGAGGCAGGCCGCGAAGTAGGAAAAATTTGCAACGCGTATAAAAATGATGATATTGATTTGACCGTTCTTTTAACACACATAGGTTTTGAATCGGATATCGAGCTCGCAAAGCTGTTAAAGCCCGAATGGGGAGTCGATTTGATAATAGGTGGACATTCTCACACAATACTTGACGAACCGGAGAAGGTAAACAATATATTGATTGCACAGGCGGGCGTTGGTTCGGATCAAATCGGAAGGTTTGATATATTAATTGATGATGACACGAATAAAATAATTGACTATCGATGGCAGCTTATACCGATTGATGAGAACATCGCTAAGCCGGATAAAAAGCTTGAAGAATATATTGATTCATTCAAAGAAAAGATCGACAGAAAATATAATGTAATGCTCACCAAATTTTCAAAAGAAATGACGCATCCAAAAAGGGAGTACGAGACAGAGTTGGGAAATATCATAGCTGATGCATTTGCTTTTATGGCTGATAGCGATGTAGTTTTTGTCGGCAGTGGTTCGATAAGGGTAAAAAAAGTAGGCCCCGTATTAACCCTAAAGGATTTTTTGGCTTGCTTTCCTTATGATGATTCAATAACAAAATACTTGATTTCCGGGGAAAAGTTGAAAAAAATATTTTCACACATCATGCGAAAAGAAAACAGAAACAGTGAGGGCGAGTGTTATCAGGTAAATGTTAGGGTTCGGGCGGAATTCGATAATGATAAGGAAGAACTGATCGGCTTATTTATTGATGAAATGCCGGTTGATGATAAAAAACTTTATACAATTTGTCTTCAGGGATACCATTTTAACAATTCGCAGAGTTATTTAAATATAACTGCAGAAGAGTTGCTAGAATCCGGGTCCAGTAAAGTAGTGACAACATCTGCTCAGGAAGTTTTAGAGGAATATTTTCGTAATAATCAAAATATCGAGACTCCGAAAAGCGGGAGATTGATTTATATTTAAAGGGGGTGTAAAAAAATGAAAGATAAAGATAAAAAGACAAACCAAATGCAAGTCAGTATTAATTTGGATTCTACGCCTGTATTGTACACGGATAATATCAACATGACTGTTAATTCCGATGGAGTAGTAATGGATGTAATGCAGAGGTTGGGTCCGACAAGCCAAAACAGAATTGTTGCGAGAATTGGAATGAGCCGTGAGCACGCCAAAAAGTTTTTAGACAAACTGGGTGAAATGCTTTTGAAAAGTGAGGGTGTTGCGGTCTCGGGAAAGAAAATTGTAAATTAGAAAAACACGTAAATTAATTTAGCAAAGTATATTAAATACTTACAATATATTTATAATAATCTTTAGACAGAATCTTCTTACACAGGTATTACCTGTTTTTGCTGTAAAAGCTATTTAATATATGAATAATATTTTCTGAAGGATGTGATTTATGGGAATAATAGAATTAATTTTAGGTTTAATATTATTTGTCTTGCTAGCTAATATATTTTTTTCTTTTATACCGCTTCCAAGGGGAATATTAGGAACTCTGATAGCGATAATTATTTTGATATTTATTTGGAGGCTAGTATTTTAAATATAGGAGGTGAGTATTATGGCAGATCAGAATACGCACGTTCTTGAAAATAAAGATTCTGGGTCAAATAGTGCGTTAATCGCAGGAATTTTTTTGGTCAGTTTAGTTATTGTTTTTATCTTACTTTTTGGAAGAAGTTTAACAAATAGTCTAACGCAGAGAGATCAGGTTGTTCCGAATCAAACACCCGACCAAATAGAAACAAATACAAACCAAGGTGAAGGGCGGGGTGGGGAAGGTGGAGACGTAAATATAGAAGCGCCTAATGTTCCGGAAAATTTGAACGTTGATGTTAATTGGCAGTAATGATTAGTTTCTAACTAAGCGAAATTAAAGTTGATAATTATATGGTGAAACTACAAGTTGATAATTGGATCCGTTAAAAAACAATCAAAAGAATACGTAGGTATGTAGATTTAGAATTTAGGATATTTTTAATAATTTAACGGGTTATTCAAATTAATGAAAAAGTATAAGTGAAGTAATAACATTAATTTCTCCGTAATATCATGCAATAATGAAATATCCGAAGAAAATTCATATTTCGATATCTTTTGCGGTTATTTTGATTGCGACCTCTTTATTTTTGAGAATCAGCAGAACATCAAAACATCTACTGTTGCTTAGTATTTATAACCTTTTAAATAAAATGTCTGAAGGGTCACGTAGAAGCGGAGTCTTATGGTACCAAATGGAAAATACCGTAAAGCAGTTTTTAGAAGTAAATAATGTGGTTTTGGAGCAAAAAGAATTATTTTAACTATAAATAAATGTACAATTAAAATATGTGTGGGAGATTTACTATAGTTAACACTAAAAATATCAGTAAGCGATTCAGTACAATTAACAAGCTGCCTCTTTTTAGACAAAGCTGGAATATCGCGCCGAGCCAAATTATTCCGACTATCGTCAGAAATTCGCCTAATAAAATAAGATTGATGAAGTGGGGTTTTGTGTGGAGTCAGAATTCCGATTACGGAACGATAAACCTTCGTGCTGAAACAATAAAAGAAAAGCCCTTCTTCAAAAAATATTTATTGGAAAAGCGATGTCTTATTGTTGCCGATTCATTCTATGAGTGGGGAGAAGTTGATCTGGAAGGAAAAAAGGAAAAATATCCCTTTAATTTTTATATTGATGATAGAAGATTGTTCGGTTTTGCGGGAGTTTATAATGATCTTAAGGACGCTGAAGGAAAAACACTTTATACTTGTACGATTTTGACATGCCCGCCGAATAAACTAGTCAGGAAAGTTCATAATCGCATGCCTGTTATCATCCAAAAAGAGAATGAAAATGAATGGCTTGATCCTGCCAATAACGATTATGAGCTATTGTCCGCTTTACTAAGACCATACCCTGAAAAACAAATGAGCATGCATATTGTAAGTCGTCGTGTAAATAATCCTGCAAATGATGATGGAGATTTGGTTAAAGAAATCAAGATATAGATTAGTAATTTGTTTTTTTCCAAAAAGCGTTAACATAAATCATGTTTATTAAATTATTTTTAATTGCTGTATCGGTATTTTTTGCGATTGATATGGTGTGGCTTGGGGTTATAGCGAAGGATTTCTACGCTGAACAAATAGGACATTTGCTGAAAGTAAATGTCGATTGGATACCGGCTTTGATATTTTACTTACTATTCGTTTTCGGCCTTGTAGTATTTGTTATATTTCCCGCTATAGAAAAAAGGACCTTGTTTCAGGCGATATTAAACGGGGCGCTCTTTGGACTTATTACTTATGCAACCTATGACTTGACTAATCTGGCAACCCTGAAGGATTGGCCGGTATTAGTAACAATTGCAGATCTTGCCTGGGGTGCAGTACTTTCAGCAAGTGTTTCTTCAATTACTTACATAATTTATCAAAGATTTTTTGCATGATTCATTTAGCTATAGCAATTATTATTGCTCCAAGGGTCATTAGTATTGCGCCGAGTGTGGTTTGAAGTGTGATTTTTTCATGAAGTATTATCCCCGCAAAGATAATTGTGATGACTAAACTTAGTTTATCAATTGGTACGACTTTATTTGCCTCACCTACTTTTAAAGCATAAAAATAAAATAGCCATGACAAACCGGTTGCAATTCCAGAAAGAACCAAAAAGATAAAAGAATACTTACTTATTTTTCGGACATCACCCAATGTTCCTTGGAAAAACACTATTCCCCAAGTGAAAAGAAGTATTACACTGGTTCTAACCGCTGTTGCCAAATTGCTATTAACATCCTTTATGCCGATTTTGGCTAAAATTGATGTTAGAGCGGCAAAAATCGCAGATAAGAATGCCGCAAAGTACCAAGCCATATTAATAAGCATAATATCAGATTATTGCTAAGAAGTGTTGCTTAACTTAAGCCTACCAAAGAAAACGTTTGTGTTGTACAATTAGCCTCATAATGAAGACAGATAAAAAGTATTTCGAAAACACAAATACTTCTATTAAGTTTCCCGAACTTGAGGAAAAAATATTAGAATATTGGAAAAAGAAAAAAATATTTGAAAAGTCTATTGAATCGAGAAAGCTAACAAATAAATGGACATTTTTAGACGGTCCGCCATTTGTTACAGGCTTACCTCATTATGGAACACTGTTATCCAGCATACCGAAGGATTTATTCGGGAGGTATTGGACGATGAAAGGTTATCGAGTAAGAAGGGTGTGGGGCTGGGACGGACACGGCCTTCCTATTGAAAATAAAGTAGAAAACAAGTTAGGAATAAAAAGCAAGAAAGAGATTGAAGATAAAATTGGAGTGAAAAAATTTATTGATGAATGCAAGACATACGTAAATGAGACTTCGTCGGAGTGGGAGTGGTATGTTGACCACATAGGAAGATGGGTGGATTTTAGAAATGCTTATAAAACTTGGGATAAAGATTACATGGAATCGGTAATGTGGGTATTTAAGTCGATGTATGAAAAGGACTTTATTTATAAAGGTTTGAGAGTATCTTTGTATTGCCCGCATTGCGAAACTCCTATTTCTAATTTCGAAGTGGCTATGGATTCAGAAAACTACAAAGACGTAACAGAACCCGCGACAACTTACAAATATCCGGTGGATGGAGAAAAAGATACATATTTTCTCGCTTGGTCGACTACTCCTTGGAACAAGATTGTTACACCGGCTCTGGCAATTAATCCTAAATTGACTTATGTAAAAGTGCTTCAAGGAAATGAAAAGTATATTTTAGAAAAAGGAACCTTGAAAATGCTGACAGAAAAACCTGAATATAAAATTATTGATGAATTTCGTGGGGATAAATTGATCGGTAAAAAATATATACCACATTATGACTATTACAAGGATGAGGTAAAGCCTGGAGAAAAAATATTTGAGTTGGTGCCAGCTAATTTTGTAAGTAGTGAAGAGGGAACTGGTGTTGTTACGTTGGCTGTTTATGGCGAAGAAGATTTGGAAATAATGAAGAATGAAAATGTGCATATGGAAATGCATGTTCATGATAATGGTTATATCAAAGAAAACGTTCCAAAATTTGGTGGGATGTATTACATGAATGCAAATGAGGCGGTTGATTCTGATTTGGAATCAAGAGGGTTAATATATAAAAAAGAGCCGGTAACACACAAAATTCCCCACTGCTGGAGATGTAAGACAAGGTTGTTTCATAACCCACAAAATGCGTGGTATGTAGATATCCAACGCCTTAAAGCAGAAATGAAAAAGACAAATAAAGCAATTAATTGGGTTCCAAAACACTTTAAATATGGAAGGTTTTTAAAGAGTATGGAATCAGCGCCCGATTGGTGCATTAGTAGAAGTAGATATTGGGGCAGTCCGGTTCCGGTTTGGGAGTGTGAGTGTGGGAACAGATTTATACCGGGATCTATTTCTGATTTAGAGAAAGCATCTGGACAAAAAATCAAAGATTTACACAAGCCGGAGATTGATAACGTGTTAATAAGATGTGATAAGTGCGGTAAAATTGCAAAAAGAGTTCCTGAAGTTTTGGACAGTTGGATTGAGGCTGGTTCGGCTCCGTTTGCGGAAAGGAATTTCCCTTTTAATAAAGACGAAAAACTGTCCGAATTTTTTCCGGCTGATTTTATTGCCGAGTATACTGGACAAATAAGAGCTTGGTTTTATGTTCTACACGTTATAGCGACCTCACTTTATAAGAGCAATGCGTTTAAAAACGTGGTTGTAACGGGAGTAATTTTAGGTACAGATGGACAAAAGATGAGTAAAAATTATGGTAACTTTCCTGATCCTAAATTAATGCTGAAAACATACGGAGGCGATGCGTTGAGATTATACCTGATGGGTTCGCCGGTGATGAAAGGTGAAGATATAAGAATTTCAGAAGAAGAATATAGGACTCAGGTTAAAAGCTTTTTACTTTTATTTTGGAACGTTTACAACTTTTTTGTGACCTATGCGATCTCCGATGGATGGAAACCTAATAATAAATATTTTAAGGCGGTTAATATTCTGGATAGATGGATAATATCAAGATTAAAGGAATTTATTTATGAAGCAACCGATAAAGGATATGAAAAATTTGACACGCAAGAAGTAGTCGGGCAAGCATATAAATTTCTTTCTGATTTATCTCGATGGTATGTGAGAAGAATAAGAAACAGAGTCGGGCCTAATAGGGAAAACGGTGTAGATAAAAGTGACGCACATATGACGCTATATACAGTTTTGAAAGAATTTTCTAAGATGATTGCTCCTTTAATACCTTTTACAACAGAAGAAATATATAGGAATTTAACAAAAGAGGAGTCGGTTCATTTGAGTGAATTGCCTGTCGTAAACAAAGATATTGATAGCGATTTGCTTAAAAAAATGATTGTTGTCAGAGAAATTGTCGAAAAAGCACATTCTGAAAGAAAAAGTAAAAATATAGCAGTCAGACAACCGTTGTCAAGAATTGAAGTTTCAGGTTGTGTAATAGAAAATGAAGATCTTATAAACTTAATTAAAGATGAAATTAATGTCAAAGAAGTTGTATTTAAAAACATAAAAGGAGATATTAGTATTGTTTTGGATACAGCTATCACTCCGGAGTTGGAAGAGGAAGCAAAAACAAGAGAATTAATAAGGAATATACAGAAAGAAAGAAAGACAATGGGTATATCTCTTTCTCAATATATTAATGTTTCTAATGATTGGTTTCCAAAGAGTAAAGATAATATGCGAATTATTAAAGACACCGCTTTGGTAAGGAATATTAATATTGGAGAATTTAAAGTATCCAAGAGCTGATTGGCTAATTTATGTTCAAGCGCCTCAATTTTAAATTTCCTGAAAGCGCAATTATATCCAGTGTTTTTTTACTTATTGTAATAAGTAATTTTGTTTTGCACTCAATTAGTAAAAATCTGTTTCCCGGATATTATTTATATGTTGTTACGGCATTAATTATTTTTTATATATTTCTAAAAATAGATTTTGAAGTCTTGTTGGCTTTCTCAAAGCATTTATATTTTCTGGGGATATTATTTCTTATAATTACATTAATTATCGGCCAAGTAACGAGAGGCTCAATTAGATGGATACCTTTAGGATCGATTGCTTTTCAGCCATCAGAAATATTCAGGTCATTTATTTTACTTTATATAGCTAAATACGCGACAGAAAAAGAAATTAATGCAAAACGTTTTTTTAAATTAATTATTTATGTTGTTATTCCCTTTTTATTAATTTTAATTCAACCCTCTCTCGGTGTTGCGCTTATTACCGGAGTAGGATTTTTAGGAATAATTCTTGCGACTTCGATTGATAAAAAATTATTGATATACGGGTTTATGATTTTAATTTTTACAATTCCGTTTTCATGGTTTTTATTGGAGCCTTATCAACAACAAAGGGTGCGAACATTTTTAAATCCCTATAACGACCCCTTGGGCGCAGGATACAACAGTATTCAATCTACAATTAGTGTGGGATCGGGAAAGATTTTTGGAAGGGGGTTGGGACAAGGTATTCAGACTCAACTCGCATACTTGCCGGAAAAACATACAGATTTTATTTTTGCTGCGATATCTGAAGAACTCGGGTTTTTGGGGGCATCTCTCACGCTGATATCATTTTTAGTAATATTTTTATTTATGGTAAAAATTATCGATAACCCCAGAAACATAACTGCAAGGGTGTTTGTTTCGGGGGTATTTTTTATATTTTTATCCCAGACGTTCATTCATATCGGTATGAATATGGGAATTGTACCAATTACAGGTTTACCTTTGCCTTTTGTTTCGGCAGGTGGATCGGCGTTGGTTGGTAGTTTTATATTAATGGCAATAGCAATAAAAGCTAAAAAATAAGATTAGCTTGTTTTTAATTAAGGATAAAAGTATACTAAGTGCTGAAGTGGACGTAATATGAATGATTATGCAGTGGTTAAGGTAAAAGATAAACAATATATTGTTAGTAAGGGAGACGAAATTGTCGTACCCGGCACCGCAGAAGAAAAAGAAGAAATTCGTGTTCTTTTGATAGTTCAAGGGCAAGATGTGTTGATAGGAAAACCTTATCTTGAAAAGAAATCTCCGAAATTTAAGGTGGTCGCAAAAAACGTAAAAGGAAAAAAGATTGAGGTGTTTAAATATAAATCAAAATCGCGTTATAGAAAAAAAATGGGATTTAGATCAGTATCCACAAAACTTCATATATCGGACTTAGGTTAACTATATTATAATACATCATTATATATATTATTAATATCTTGACAGCCGTGAAAATTTACATTATATTCAAAATACATTACCCGGAAGTATTTTAACGGGTGGTTGTTTTTAGGTCATATGGCTCACAAAAAACAGGGTGGAAAATTAACACAAAGAAAAAGAACACAACCGAAATATTTAGGTGTTAAAGTGACGGATGGTGAAGTAGTTACATCAGGTTCTGTATTAATAAGACAAAGGGGAACTAAGTTTGCTCCAGGTAAAAATGTTAAAGTAGGAAGAGACCATACAATATATGCACTAAGAGAGGGAAAGGTAAAGTTTGAGAATAGATTAGGTAAAAAGCATGTTTCAGTTACTTAATATTTATGGCAGAAGAAGTCATTCAGATAGAGGTTAATCAACTACAGCCCAATCCTTTACAACCAAGGGGGGCGATAACTCCGGAAAGTCTAGTAGATCTAGTAGACTCAATTAAAGAACACGGTATATTAGAACCTCTTGTCATAGCAAAGACTCCGGCAGGATTTCAAATTGTCGCGGGGGAAAGAAGGTGGCGCGCCGCCAAATTAGCAGGATTAACTCATGTGCCGGCTATAATCCGTGAAACATCTCCTAAGGGGATGCTTGAAATGGCTTTGGTTGAAAATGTTCAAAGAATTGACCTTAATGCTCTTGACCGCGCTAAAGGTTTTGAACGACTACAGACTGAGTTTGGTTTGTCTACATCTGAAATTGCAACAAGAATAGGAAAGTCAGTTGCATATGTGTCTAATTCACTTAGGCTTCTTGCATTGCCTGATGCCCTGAAGGATGGATTGTTGTCAGGACTTATCAGTGAGGGACACGCTAGGGCACTAGCTGCAATAGATGATACGAATTTGATGGTCGAGGCTTATAAAATTATTTTGAAGGAAACGGGTTCAGTCAGGCGAGCTGAGGAATTAGCACGTAGAATGAAAGCAAAATCCAAACAACCACTAAACAGGGTGGGCGTACGCCATGACCAAATGAGAGTGATGTCAGAAGAGATTGATAAAATGCAGGATGAAATGCAAAAATCTCTTTTATCTTACACCAACTCTGAAAATGTAAAAGATACTTATGTAAAGCTTGTGAGATCAAGGAGAGAAACCAGAATTACCTTAATATTTAAAGGCGGACTAGAAGAAACAGAAAAAAGACTACAGAAAGTCTATAACTCAATTGTTTCCTGAAATCAGTTATAATTTACTTCTTCGATAACTCCCAGTCTGGGCGGAGGCCAATAAATGATCCAAGCTCGTCCGGATATTTTGTCTTTTTCAACAAAACCCCAACTTCTGGAATCTGAAGAAGCTACTCTGTTATCTCCCATCATAAAGTAGTGATTTTCGGGGATGGTAATGTTGTCGTTATTTTCAAGAAATAAGCCGCCTTCTGTTATCAAGGTTTCTGGTAGATAATTTTCATTCAAAATAGTGCCATTAATATATATTTTCCCGTTAATTAAAGAAATATTTTCACCGGGTAATCCGATTATTCTTTTAATAAATTCCTCATTGTTTGATCCGGGCGCTTCAAAAACAATGACGTCGCCTCTTTTGGGTTCGGAAAAACGATAAGTGATTTTGTCGGTCAACAGAAACTCGCCATCATGGAAGTTTGGTTCCATTGACTGGCCTTTAATTTTATGAGGCTGAAGCACAAGCAAATAGAGGAATAAAAATATTGCTATAGCAAATACGACAACCTCTAGTATATCAAGAAAAAAAGCAGCCAATTTCTTATACATTTAATTATTATAGTGGCAACGTTATGTTATCCGCAAGACAGTATTAAATCATTTTGCGCTGTGTTAATTGGATGATAAAATAAACATATAAATAAAAACAATTAGGTTTTTTAATAGTTGATTCTGGTATATAAAAAAGTGATAGTAATTTGGGGTGCTTAGCTCAGTGGTAGAGCGCTTCGTTCACATCGAAGAGGTCGTAGGTTCGAACCCTGCAGCACCCACAAACTAGAAAACGTATATTTTTAAAAACACTAATTAAATCTTCTTAATCAAAAATATATAATAAATAGTACAATTTGCCGTGAATATTGAGTGAAAATGATTCGGATGCCATCAAATATTTTTTGTTATAAACACTTTATAAAAATATGCGCTTTAAAATTGCTTAACATACGTTGTAAAATGAAGTTATGATTGATGATTCAGGGCAGTGGGATACAATTCACAAAAAAATTTATCAACAAAACCAAAAACA
>Ga0265297_10008358_pt1 | contig 13837 bp, 15 predicted proteins | sample Munlanlwell13791_FD_192502 | JGI IMG/M metagenome (GOLD analysis project Ga0265297, IMG submission 192502) | Leachate microbial communities from a municipal landfill in Southern Ontario, Canada - Leachate well 137-91 | ecosystem: Engineered > Solid waste > Landfill > Unclassified | place... | reverse complement strand
CGGCCCGCGTTTGTTGGGCATCGTGCCAAACCAGGCCGACATCCGCACGGTGCTGCACCGCACGCAGATGGCCGAATTGATGAAAGCTTTCGGTCAATCGGTCTGGCCGGCGATTCCAGACACGATCAAGGTCCCAGAGGTTGCGTCGGTAGGCTCGACTTTGTTCGCCGAATACCCAAACGAAACCGTTACACGCAAGTTGTCCGCGTGCGTCAGCCGAATGATGGAGGTGCTCTATGGCGCTCAAAAATCTGAGAGAACGCCAGCAATCAGCCGCGCCGGTCGCTGACCCGGAAAATGAGGATTGGGCGAAAGACGCGGCGACGAACACTGCCGCGTTGACGGCCAAGCAGCGGTACGATCTAAAGCGCGTGCGCGCCTATTACGATTTGCACGCCCAGGAAATCGATGATGCGGTGGCCGCGATCTCCGCCGATCTACACACGTCGAAATCGCAGGTCGCCTCGTTCCTGCTGGCCTACGCGCTCACCGAGTTTTGCGCCTCCGCGCGGCTGTGGGAGGCGATGGTTGATCACAAATCACCGGCGCGCACGCTGCGTTACGAGTGGGATTTAGATATCGACCGCGATTGGATTGAGGTTTTGCGCGCATTTTTGCGCGACGGCCCCGATTGACGGGGCCATTCGTCGGCCCCGTCGTCGGCCCCGTCATTTGCGCCGTCGAGTGGCCCCGTCGTCGGCCCCGATTGTTGCAGCAGGCGCGACGGAGAGCGTTTTTTGTAGCGATAGAAGGTAATCTATCGAAAGCGACTATAAGCGGCCTTAGCGGCCAAATTTGAAGGGGTACAGGATGGATATCTTTTTGACGGTTGTGTGTGTGCTCGTCGCTTTTACGGTGGGCCTCGTGGCCGGCGGAGGACTGTCTTACGGTGTCATTGAGGATCTGCGCAATCTACTTGCGCATCTGCTCGAGGAACCGGAGGATGAGGCTATCCGCGAGATCGTCCGGGCGGCATTGTATCAGCGGTAGACAAAAGGTGGGGATGCGTGCACATCCCCACCGGCGGGCGAGGGAGGTACATCTCGCCCAAAGAAAGTATACAGGAGGTACACGCTATGACAAATATCTGGCTTTACGTGGGCGGCGCGGCGCTGTTGGTTCTGCTGGTCGCCGTTTTGTGGAAGAAGATCGTCCGCGCGGCGCTATTGCTGTCTGGGATGGCTCTGACCGGGGCGATGATCTGGGCACTCGCGCAGCAGGCCACCGCGACGAAGCAGGCGGCCACGGCGGCCACGGTCGCCGCGACGGGCAGCGCCGCAGTGAATGTAGCAGTGGTGATGCTGTTGGGAGTATTCGTGATTGGCATAGTCGTGATCGGCTGCATCGCATTGCGCCGGTATCTGACACGAGACAATGTGACTTGGCGCGATTATGCAATGCCACTCCAACAGCCCGAGTATCATCCCGGCATGACAGACCAGTCATCGTTGAACGCGCTGGTGCAGCTCGAGGTACTGCGCATGTTACGGGAACTGCGCGCCCCGCAATCACAGGCAGTGTTGGCCATGAGGGAAGATGATGACGACAATGACTATGGGGCGTGGTGGGGCAATGCGTAAGTCGTCACTGGTCGCCGTCATGGCGTTGCTGTCTTTGCTGTCGACGGCGTGCGTAGATACGACGACAACCGCCATGCTACCCGAAGCGGAGGCCGCGCGCCTGGCGGTGATTATGACGGCGACGGCGGAGGCGCAGATCGCAGCAGAGCAACAGCAGGCTGCGGCGGGGTATGCCAATGCGACGGCGACGGTGGAGAGCTACTACATGGAGGTCGCCCGGATCAATGCCACGGCAACCGCGGAGGCCATCGCGCGCGAGGAGAAGCAACGCGCCATCGACGCGACGGCGACGGCGGTGGCTTTCCAGCCCACGGCAACGGCCATCGCGCAGGCGGCAGTCGCGCGGGACATCGAACTGGAACGCCAACGCCTGGCGCTCGCCGAAGAGCAGCGCCGCGCGGCGCGGAAAGCGCGGCAGGACGAGATGCTGCTGCCCCTCACGACCTACGGGCCGTGGGTGATCGGCGTTATCCTGGCCGGCGTGCTGATCTACGGACTGATCCGGCTGATTATCACATTTGAACTGCGCGGGCGGGCGATCAAGCGCGACGCGCGCGGGGATGCGCCGTTGATGTTATTGCGGAATGGCCGGGCCACGGTCATTGTCGACTCCGACCGGGCATTCGGACCGGTCACTCGGATGGGGCCAGACGGCATCAGTATGCCCGCGCTGGTGGACGACACGTACCAGGCGCAGGTGACGATGCGCGACCAAGCGGTCGATCTGGCGACGCGGCATCTGCCGCAACCGAACACCGACCGGCGCGGAATGAACAGTCGCCAACGCGCGGCGGCCAAGTTGGCGATGAGCGGAAGCGCACCGCCGATGGTACGGGTGGTCGACGCGCAGGCAGTGCGGGGCTGGTTGCAGGACGTAAGTCCGCAGGCGATGGCACTATCGATGAATGAGGTGACCGAATGAACAGGGGCAAACTGGTTGAAGCTGAGCACGCAGCGCGCATTATCCCGGCAACGCTGGCGCAGCGGGGGCTGCGTCCGCAGTTCAGCGACTGGCTGCTATGCGAGGACCACGGCTTGACATGGCTATTTGGGGTGCTGGACGTAGCGCACATCGCCCGGCTGGAAGATTTTCTGCGGGACGATCTGCTGCACCATATTTCGACGGCGCTGCACGGCAAGCCCATCTTTGTGAGCAATAGCAGCGGACTACGCTATGCCGTATTGCTGAGCCGTCCACCGCGCTTGCCGAAGAATGTGGCCTTTCCGGGGATCGAGCGCGGGCGGCTGCGCTTAGGGGTAAGCGCGGGCGGTAGGGAAATCACCGTGCCGTGGAGCCAGGCAGGGCATTTGCTCGTTGCGGGTAAGACCGGCGCGGGGAAATCCGTGTTTCTACGGCTGGCGGTGCACCAAGCGCTCGGCGATGGCGCGCAGCTCCTCCTGGGCGACCTGGACAAGGCCACGTTTCCGATGCTGGCCGAACACCCGGCCCTGCTCACGCCAATTGCCACGACACCGGAGGAAATGCACGCGCTCGTCGAACGCGGACTAGGAGAGTGTACCCATCGCGCCACGCTCTACGGACAAGTGCGCGGCTATCCTGATACGCTCGACGAATACAACGTCCTGGCCGCGCGCCAGGAAGCGGGCATCCTCCCGCGCGTTATCGTCGTGCTGGACGAATTCAACACGGCGACGCTGGCGACCGGCGGGGCGAACGGCGGGCTGGCGAAAGCAGCGGCGGAACTAGGCTGGCGCGGGCGGAAGTTCGGCGTGAATGTGATCTTCGCCGCGCAGGATTTCACTAAGCAGGTGGTCGGGCGCATCCGCGATCAGGTCGGCGCGGCGATCTGCTTTCGCGTGCGCTCGGCGGAGGTGGCGCGGGCGGTGGGCTGCGCTGAGGCAGCGCACATCCCGGCGAGCCGTCCAGGGATGGCGATCTCCGACCGGTGGGGGCTGATGCAGGCCTACTACCTGGACAAGAGCGCGTTGATCGACGCGGTGCGGTCGGGGCCGGCGTTGAGCGAGCAGGAAGCGCAGGTCGTGACGGCAGCACTCGCAGACGATGGGCGCGTGACACTGGCGCTTTTACAGGAGCACGGCTACGGTAAAAACGGGGCGGTGCGGCTGTTGACAGACTGGCGCGCGCGCGGATGGGTGGAGAAAGATCCGGCGCGGCAAAACGCGCACTACCTGTGCGCAGACCGTTTCCCGGCGTTTCCCGGGTTTCCCGGCGTTTCCCGGGTTTCCCAGTTTCCCGATGAGGAGAGCAAAAACAATGCGGAATAGGGCAATGGAATTCCTAGATCAAGCCTATTGTTTGCTGGATTATCCGCTCAACGAGGCACAGGCGCGCATCTACGTGCAAATGGCAGTGGCGGAAGTGCAAGAGCTGCTGGACCAGATCGCGTTGTACGAGACGGCGACAAATCCCACGAGTGGCGCACTCGCCGCAGACGCGCGGCAGCCAATCCCCGCCCTACTCAGACGTGTAGAGACATGGCGGCCATGCTTAGCGCTACCGAAGGGAGAAGAGCACGTATGAACTCAGCCGCCGATCCTGCTGCCCTCTGGACCGCTACTCTCGCAGACTTAGAACTGCAAATGACGCGCGCAACGTTTGATGCGTGGCTGCGCGATACCAGATGCATCAGCTACGATGACGACGACACCCTGGTGATCGCCGTCAAAAACGACTATGCCGTGGACTGGCTGGAAAACCGTCTCTACCCGGTCATCGCGCGCACTCTATCACGGTTGAGCGGCAACGGTACCAGTGCCCGCTTCGTCGTGCAGGAACAACGAGCCGCGCGTGCGACGATTGACGAACCGGCTGCCGATCTGCCAGCCAGCACCCTAATCGATGAGCTGTCGGCTGTACTACGTCAGGTGGTCGATCCCCTGACCCGCAGGCTCATCCAGGAACGCCTGGCCGAGTTGCAAGGCGTTCCCACGTCGGACGTCCCAGACGCGCCGCCGGTCGCTTTCGACACCTATGGAAAAGGCGGCGGCGGCTGGTACTCGATCAGCAACTATGCCGACACGTTCTGGAAGCCGCTGCTGCGGCAATGCAAGGCGTTCCTGGTCTACACAACTATCCGCGCACTGGACAAAAACGCGGCCAGCAACGATTGGACGCGGATGCAGCACGTTCCCGTTTCGGAGATCATGCAGCGCGTCCCCTGCTCGCGGCACACCATCCTCGGCGTTATCCGCAATGGCGTTTACCATCCCGGCGCGTTGGACGTACTGCGCGAGGCAGGCATCGCCCGCGTCGAGGTCCACGGCGACGACAAACACACAACCTACCACGTCTCCGTCATCACCAAACTACCGCTGCTTACTCCCGCGCAGGTACAACAGCTTCCAGACGAACTTCAGGCGCAACACCGGGAGTTTCTAGTCCAGCACAGCATCGATCCCATGCCCTGGGAACCGTGAATTTGATATGTATTTACACATCAGTTGATGTGTAAATACATATCAAACCGACGACCAAACCCGGAACAATCTCACGTTCCGGGTTCTCTTTTCATCCTCAGTCGTGCAAAGTTTCGAAAAATACACATCAGTTGATATGTATTTTCACCACAAATACATAACCGTGATGTGTAAATACATATCACGGTTATGTATTTACACGAACGGCAAGGGGGTAATAAGAAAAAAGAACAGGATTGAAAATAAAGAATGTCTATATCCTTTTCAAAAAAGAGGATTACACGCTTTCTGGAAATGCCTGCTAACGGGTATTAACGGAAGTAAACGGCAGGCGGTAGGCGGTAGACAGGAGGAGAGAGGGGCATATAATACTGGGAGGAAATGACGGTTAATCGGGTCGACAGGAAGGGGGATAGATCATGGGCGAGTTGCAGTGTCCGCATTGCGGTGGGGAGATCGATGAGTTGACGGTGATTTGCAGGCATTGCAAAAAGAATGTGCGGAAAGCTCCACGTCAAAGATCAGGGAAACGCGTGCCGTTGTGGGTGCCGCCGGCTGTGTTGGTGCTGATCGTGGTGGTGATTTTGCGGGGCGGCTGCGGGGGAACTTCGAAGGCGACGCCGACACCGCCGGTTGCGCCAGGGCTACGCGGGGCTATCGAGACGGCGCTAGGTGAGGGAAACCGCCCGGTGGAACGGGTCGCACGATTTGCGGAAAGCGGCGGCGCCACGGGGCAGGTGTACGCGAAGTTTGCGATCAACGATAACTTTTCGCAGGATATGATTGTGGGAGGCGCGCAGCTCGATTGTACGGCAATTCTCAAGGCAATTGCGCAATCCGGTGCCAGTTATGGGAGCGTGCGAATTGTGGGTACGTTCCCGCTGAAGGATGCATTCGGCAACGTGACCGAGACGGAGGTGGTGCAGTTGGACTTCGACGCGGCGACGGTGCAGAAGATCAACTGGGCCAATTTTTCGTATAGGGATATCTACGCTGTGGCGGATACTGCGGTCGTGCATCCACAGCTTAAGCCGTAGCCATGATCAAGTTAGGTGGGGATAGCGACTATTGGACGGCGGACGGCGGCGCGCTGGCGGTACTCCTCTTACAGCTCTCCCCCCAGAGAGCTGTTCTTATGCAGCTAACAAAAAGGCCCGGATGAATTCCGGGCCTTTTTGTATTTTGGGGGTTGACAAGTTTTAAAAAATGCCTTATAATTCCTATATCCGACAAGCGATATATAATTGTAAAAAGTTGGGTCTGGCGGATGATAGCCACCAGACCCGGCGTCCAACATTCACTTGAAAGGGGCAAACGATGGACAATTACATTGTAGCAGAAACCGCAGTAGAAAGCAAGAGCCTGTCAGAACAGGTTCGACTGACACAGAGTCAGGTAGCAGAGCGCGCTATGGAAAGCGCGGATACGGGAGCGGCCTCCTCTACCAACTTCGTAGTTTCCACGTATGATGATGCGTTCGAGCAGTGGTTATTAGAATGGGACAAATCCAGGCGCACAATACGGCTTTACTTGATAGGGCTACAAAGCTTCAGAGAATGGTTTGAGCGCAAATATGATGAGGCGCTGGATCCAGCACGCATCACGCGATTAGACGTGCGCTGGTATAAAGAGCACTTGGTTCAAACATGTCGCTATGCGGCCAGTACGGTCAATGCCTATCTGGCCGCTGTGCGCGCGTTTTGCCGGTGGGCACTGGAAACGAATCTAACAAATGGAGACCCTAGTAGTACGGTCAAGGGGGTCAAGATTGCCGCTTCGGAAGCCGTCCCGCGTTGGTTGGACAAAAACGAGCGGGAGCGATTGCTCAAGGAGGCTCTGAACCAGGTTGACGCGGCGCGAGGGAAGAAAGATTATGATGCCGCTAATCCACGGCCGGGGTATGTGCATGCGCTACGCGATTACGCGATTGTAGTCACGTTTCTCAATACAGGGCTGCGACTCTCTGAACTGGCGAACGTTCACGTCGCTGATGTCATTATCAATCCGCGTTCCGGCGATCTGGTGGTGCGTTATGGAAAGGGTGGGAAAACGCGCACCGTCGAATTGAACAAGGACGCGCGTAACGCATTGACGGAGTGGCTTAAGGTACGGCCAGAAATCAGCGGGGTGAAGAATCTATTTACGTCTCAGAAGGTGGGGCCGATGACGGCGCGCGCTATCGCCCGGCGCATCGAACGCATCGGTATCCGCGCCAATGTGAAAGTTACGCCACACATGTTACGCCACACGTTTGCCAAGACGTTGATTGATGCCGGAGATCAGATAGACACGGTGGCGTCGTTTTTGGGTCACGAGAGCGTGGACACGACTAAACGTTACACGACGGCCTCGAAAGCTGACCGGAGGCGTTCAGTAGAAAGAATCTCTATTGAAGAGGAGGAGGACGATAGTCCTATTCGCTCACCGGCACGCAGGTCGAACAATGCGCAGGGGAGAAGAGGACGGCGATGATCGTGAAACGGTTTGCCAATTTGCGGATGAGTGAGGGGCTGTTTTGGTTCGTGGGGAAGCGGGAGCTGCGGCCGTGTGTGGTGTGGATGCTGTTGGGGGTGGTGCCGGTGTTTGTGGAGCAGAAGGCGTTGGTGGGATGGGAGACGGTAGACGGTAGACAGTAGACAGGGTGATTACGCGCGTAATCGGATAGAGACCGCGCCGGGGGAAGGAATCCTCGGCGCGGTTTTCATTTGCGCGTTCTGGGAAGTGGTTCTATACTGGGGAGGTGGAATAAAAGCGCCTCGGATGTGGCTGCATCCGAGGCGCGGACCTACGACGATTGCTCCGCCGTGGTGAGATGAGTATAGCATGGTCTATCCCCCGGCGTCAAGGCGGCTCAGAAGCCGACGTCGGGGGATTTTTGTTTGTGAGGAGTGAATTTTGCCGACCAGTCTCACACCACAAGAATTCGTCAACAAATGGCAGTATGCCAGCGCGAAAGAACGCTCCGCCGCGCAGGAACATTTCATCGACCTGTGCCGCCTGATCGGTCATCCCACACCGATGGAGGCCGATCCCGCCGGCGAGACGTTCACCTTCGAGGCCGGGGCCGCGAAGCACGGCGGCGGGCAGGGTTGGGCGGACGTGTGGAAGAAAGGGCGCTTTGCCTGGGAATACAAGGGCCAGCACGCCGACCTGGACAAAGCCTACGACCAGCTCCTCAAATACCGCGAGGCATTGCAGAACCCGCCCCTATTGATCGTCTCCGATATGGCGAGTATCGTCATCCACACAAATTTCACGGACACGGTCAAGCACGTCATCACGCTGACGCTGGACGATCTGCTCGAACCGGCGAAGCTCGCCGTGTTGCGCCAGGCGTTCACCGATCCTAACGCGCTGCGCGCGAAGCAGACGCCGGAGCAGGTGACGCAGCAGGCCGCCGCCGAGTTCGCGCGGCTGGCCGAGGATTTGCGCAAGTACCGCGACGCGCCATCCAGCGACGTTATCGCGCATTTTCTCATTCGCCTGTTGTTCTGCCTGTTCGCCGAGGATGTGGGGCTGTTACCGGCGCGTTTGTTCAGCACGTTGATCGAGCGCACGAAGGGTAAGTCCGCCGCATTTCGCCAGCAGTTGCAGCAGCTCTTCGCGGCGATGCGCGGCGGTGGGTGGTTTGGAGTGGATGAGATTCATTACTTCGACGGGCATCTGTTCGACGACGCCAACGCCCTGGAATTGGACGGTGCGGGGATGCACACGCTGGCGCGCATCAGCCACCTGGACTGGTCGAGCATCGAGCCGTCCGTCTTCGGCACGCTCTTCGAGCGCAGCCTGGACCCGGACAAGCGGTCGCAGTTGGGCGCGCACTATACCAGCAAGGAAGACATTCTGTTGATCGTCGAGCCGGTGCTGATGGCCCCGTTACGTCGCCGGTGGGCCGAGGTGCAGGCGCAGGCTGCCGACCTGGTGCAGCAGCGCGATGCCGCCGCAACGCCGCGCGCGCGGGAGAATCGCCAGAAGGACATCCTCAACCTGCTGCAGGGGTTCTCGCTAGAATTGAGCAAAGTGCGCGTGCTGGATGCGGCGTGTGGGAGCGGCAACTTTCTCTACATCGCGCTGCGGCTGCTGTTGGACCTGGAGAAGGAGGTCATCACACTGGCCGGGCAGTTGGGCTGTTCGTTGTTCTTCCCCAACGTCTCGCCGGAGCAATTGCACGGGATCGAGATCAATCCGTATGCCTACGAGCTGGCCCAGGTGACGATCTGGATCGGCTACATTCAGTGGATGCGCGATAACGGGTTCGGCTTCCCCGGCGAGCCGATCTTGAAGCCGCTGGACACGATCCGGCACATGGACGCGATTCTGGCCTACGATGCGGAGGGGCGACCGGTAGAGCCGGAATGGCCGGAGGCGGATGTGATTGTGGGAAATCCGCCGTTTTTGGGCGGGAATAAAATCCGCAAGGAGTTGGGCGACGCTTATGTGGAAGACCTGTTTGCTCTTTATGCTGGGCGCGTGCCAGCCCTCTCAGATCTGGTGTGCTACTGGTTTGAGAAGGCGCGCGCGTTGGTGGAACAGGGGAAGGTCAATCGGGTAGGGTTGCTGGCGACACAAGCGATCAGCGGTGGCGCCAACCGTAAGGTATTAGAGCGCATCAAGGAAACCGGGGACATCTTCTGGACGCAATCTGACCGGGAATGGATATTGGATGGCGCGGCGGTACGGATTGCGATGGTGGGGTTCGATGCGGGAGCGGAGATGGTACGGGAGTTGGATGGAAGGAGCGTGAGTCATATTAACCCGGATTTGCGGGCAGCGGCGGATTTGACGGGGGCGCATCCATTACCGGAAAATGCCCATATCTGTTTCCGCAGTGATGAGAAAGGCGGATCTTTTGATATTGACGCGGAGACCGCCACACGGATACTAGATGCACCGTTGAATCCTAATAGACGCCCTAACTCGGATGTGGTACGCCCGTATTTTAATGCCTATGACATTATGCGCGGAGCGCGGGGAATGTGGATTATTGACTTTGGTTGTGATACGTCTTTGGAAGAAGCAGCATTGTACGAAGCACCATTTGAGTATGTCAGAAATGTAGTGAAGCCGGAACGAGATAAGGTCAGAAATGCCAGAGAACGGGAATATTGGTGGCTCCATCGTAGACCGGCACCCGATATGAGACTGGCTGTAGAGAAGCTCCAACGCTTTCTCGTAACTCCAAGAGTTTCAAAACATCGTGTTTTTGTTTGGTTGAAAAGTGTAACAATTCCAGACTGTCAACTATATGTTTTTGCCCGCGATGATGATTACTTCTTCGGCGTACTACACTCCAAGCCTCACGAATTGTGGTCCTTGCGGCAGGGCACCGACTTAGGGGTGACGCCCCGGTACACGCCCACGACCACTTTCGAGACCTTTCCTATGCCCTGGTCGCCTGGCCGGGAACCCAGCGAAGACGCCGATCCGCGCGTTGCTGCCATCGCCCAGGCCGCGCGCGAGCTGGTGGAGAAGCGCGACCGCTGGCTGAATCCTGACGATGTGCCAGAAGCGGGGCTGAAGAAGCGCACGCTGACGAATCTGTACAACCAGCGCCCCACGTGGCTGGATATGGCACACAGGAAGCTGGATGAGGCCGTTCTGGATGCCTACGGCTGGCCGCGCGATCTGAGTGATGAGGAGATTTTGGAGCGGCTGCTGGCGTTGAATTTGGAGAGGGCTGGAACGCATTAACAGACGATTTTCGAGGGGACTAGGCCACGCCGGAGCGGGTTTTTCTCGCGCTCCGGCGTGTTTTATGTCTGTTAAAGCCGCTTAATGGGTGTTTCTTGACATCGAGCGACCTGGTGTACAATATGGGTATTAGTAGAACATTCGTTCGAGGTTGGGATGCCGAGAGTCAGGCCGTTTCGTTGTCATACGTGCGGGACGCTGTATACCAGCGGGCGCTGCCCGAAGTGTCACCCTCCTAAAAGAGGCAAAGGGCAGGGGGCCGGACGCGGGCGCAGTGGGGGGCGGCGCGGGCGCTGGACGGCGGCGAGTGTGTTGGGACACGAGCCGTGGCCGGTAGACGTGGATGGTCTGGACGATGTGGGCGAGGGAGCGCATGGCGCCCACGTCCAAGAGCGCACTGATGAAACCTGCACGACTACGCCAGAGCTACAGGTGCAGGAGTGCGACGGAGGAGAGGAGGCGGTGAGCGTAGCCCCGCCTCCTCGTTTTGATGATGCAGCGAATTGACGCGACCACGGATCCGGAAGACCTCGCCGCGATTGTGGAGGATGTGCGGCGCTGTGTGGCTTTCGTGCGACAGGCCGAGGGGTACGGCGAGGTGACGGTGCGGCTGCAGGTGCGGCCGCAGGGGTTTGCAGGGTGGGAGGTTTCGCCGGTGGTGTCGAGGAAGCCACGGAGACAGGTAGACAGTAGACGGTAGACGGGGGGAGTTAAAAGCGCCTGGTTATCTCGATAACCAGGCGCTTTTAATGTTCTCTCAAAATTAACTGGCGTTTTCTAGGGCTTCCCAGGGCGTTTCTAGGGCAAACGTTCTAGAGCCATATCAACTATCAGGTGAGGGTGTAAAAAAAGCTAGGGGATAGATTCCCTTTGCGCAGCAAAGGCGCTGTACAGGAGCGGCTGATCGTGAGTGATCAGCCGCTTTTTTGTTGGGGGGAAACATGGAGTAGAGAGTAGGGAGTAGGAAAAACTGGTGATAACTCGTGATTGACAGGGGGTGCGATCTTGTGAGAGAGTGAGGGCGCTAAGCCCCAGAGGGTTGGAGGGCCACTCCTGCGATGGAACCGGCGGATTGTGATCCGCCGCGAGCGTTCGGGTAAAAACTGGCGAAAACTTAGGGATAACTGGTGATAACTCGTGATTGACATTCCGTGATTGCCTGTGAGAGAGTGAGACCGTTCCAATAAAAAATTCACTTGGAAGGGGATGATGGAAATGGCAAAGAACGGAGCAAGTCGCAGAGTGGTGGTGGATGTGGATGCAATGACCTTCGGGGTCGAGATCGAGTGCACGCTGCCAAACCGGTACGTGCGAGCACAGCGGATTCAAATCGGCGGGTATCATCGCGGAGCGGAGTTACCAGCCCCTTTCCCGACCGGGTGGACGGCACAGCACGATGGATCGCTGGACGCAGAACCCGGATTCACGGCGATCGAGATTGTCTCGCCGGTGCTGAAGGGAACGGCGGGGCTCGAGGAGGTGCTTCGAGTTTATAGCATCCTCAACGAAGCCGGCGTGCAGGTGAATAGCTCCTGCGGGTTTCACGTCCACGTGGGCGTGCGGTCGGTGTTGGGGACCCGGGCGAGCGACGAGGGGCTGGTGGTGCGGTGGGTGCGGCGGATGCTGCACCTGGTCAGCGTGCACGAACTAGGGCTGTTTGCGATCACCGGGAAGCGGTCGCGGCTGGACAATACATACTGCGAGACGATCAAGCGCCAATGGGACCAAGTGCTCGAAACGACCAGCCGTCTGGAAACGATCACGCGCAAGGTGGAATACCACGGGGAGCGTTACCACACGCTCAACCTCTGCAATCTGACCGGTGGAAAGCGCACGGTAGAGTTCCGGCTCTTCGGCGCGACGCTAGACGGCATCCAGGCGCTGGGATATATCGTCGCGGCGCTGGGGATCGCGCACCGCGCTGCGGAGTGCGGGGTCGCGCCGCAGTTCGATAGCCACACACCCGTCGTGACGCGGGAGAGTTGCCTGGCGGCAGTCAAAGCGTTGCAGTCCGCGCTGGCGGATTACGGTTGGCCGACCGGTGCAAAGCGCTGGGGCAAGGCGATCCGCAAAGCGCAGTTGGACGCGGTGCAGCGGTTCGTGGCATAGGGGGTGAGGATGAGAGCGCGGGTTTTGATGACACAGGGTTCGTGGACGGAAGAGATTTACGAGTTGTTGTCTGGGTTGGGGGCGAGGGTGCACATCCTCGCCCCCGGCGAAGACTGGCGGAAGATGTATCGCAAGATGACGCACGTTTTACTCCCGGGCGGGGCCGACATCGCCCCCGGCGAGTATGGGGAACGGATGACGTGGGCGCATCCAACAGCGCCAAGCCGCGACCGGGTAGAACTGCCGTTGGCGCGCCAGGCGTTGGCGGATGGCAAGCCACTGATGGGGATTTGTCGCGGGCATCAAGTGATCACGGTGGCTGCCGGTGGGACGCTGCACCAGGACATCGAGCACAATCTGGGAGTGGCGCACACAGCGCGGCAGCACGGCATTCGCATCCTCCCACGCTCGCGCCTGGGGCGGCTGATGGGGTCGGCGGCGTGGGTCAATTCGTACCACCATCAGGCGGTGAAGCGCGTTCCGGCAGGTTGGCAAGTGGTAGCCGAATCGCTGGACGGGATGGTGGCGGAAGCCATCGAGCATCCCCGGCTGCCGGTGCTCTCGGTGCAGTGGCATCCTGAGGTGTTGGGGGACTGGGAGTTGTTCCAGGCGTTTCTGGAAATTTCGTGATTGACAAACTGCGCCCACTTGTGCGAGAGTGGGCGCACTCTATTTGAAAGGGGAACGATGATGACAGAGATTCAATTGGTAGCCGTAGCCCAGATCGTACCGGGCGATAACGACAGGGAAGCCTTCGAGCCGGTGGCGTTGCGCGAGTTGGCCGATAGCATCGCGCAGCACGGGCTGGCGCAGCCGATTACGGTGCGCGTGATCGGGACGTTATGTCCTTACTGCCTCGCACCCGCGGTCGATCAGGGACCGGAACACAGCGACTATCCTAACGATCATCACTGGTATCGTTGCACGAATCCGCGTTGTTTGAGCAGCAGCACGACCCGTTCGGTGCGCTGGCAGTATCAGATCGTGGCCGGGGAACGGCGCTGGCGGGCGGTGCAGCTCCTGGGGTGGGAAACGATTCCGGCGCTGGTGCGCGAGTT
>Ga0265297_10008357_pt1 | contig 13838 bp, 14 predicted proteins | sample Munlanlwell13791_FD_192502 | JGI IMG/M metagenome (GOLD analysis project Ga0265297, IMG submission 192502) | Leachate microbial communities from a municipal landfill in Southern Ontario, Canada - Leachate well 137-91 | ecosystem: Engineered > Solid waste > Landfill > Unclassified | place... | reverse complement strand
GGACCAGCCCAAGGGTGATTTGGATTAGTTTTTAGATCAACATAACCCCAAAAATCATACAATTTGCAACCTCTTTTTTTAGCCTCTCTAATCGCTTCCCATTGTAAAAGATAAGGAACTGATAGTTTCGCATATTTTGACAAAGAAGCTGCCTGATGATAAAAACCAATCCCTTGCCAAAAAATTACTAAAGCACCAGCAACAATTTCATCATTATATCTTCCAAAAAAGAATGAAGCTTGATTATCTTTAGCGAATATTTCAAATTCATCCTTAATATAGCTATCCGAAAAAGGTACAAACTTTTGCCTAAAAGCAACTTGACGATTTAATTCCTGATAAATTAGCAAATCTTTTATATCTTTGCTCTTCTCAATTCTTATTTCACTATTCTTTTCAGCTTGACGAATAACATAGCGCGTCGTCTTGCGCATTTCGCGTAATAAATTATCTTCTGATGGAAGAATATCTAATTTCCAAGTTGCATCGTAAGCATTAGCATGCATCGGAGAATCTCTTAAACCAAAATTTTTTAATAATTCTTTATTTTCGATATTTCTTTCCCATAGAGGATTCATTCGAATAAAAATAGCTCCCTCGACCTTCCCGATTTTCTTCAATTCATTAATAAATAATTCAAAAATATCCTTCTTGACTTTAATATCTGAACTTTTTATTACTGGACCATGCTGAAGTAACAAATAAGTACCTCTTCTTGCATCTATTTTAACCACTAATGCCACTGCTTGCAAGAGCGAATCCTCTATTGCTGCCAATCGCCAAATTTTAAAACCGCGAACAATTTGAAATTCTCCCCAATTCCACGAATTAAGAAAACTTTTCTGTTCGCAACGCTCAAGAAATACTTCCCACTCATTTTTATCAATAACTTCTTTTATTATCATTTAAAATTATTAATCTTCAAGCATCTTACTTATCAACTTATTTCTTTCCCCCATAAATTTATTGATATATTCTATCGCCTCTAACTGCTCACTAAACTTATTATCCAGCTCTATCGCACAAAAATCAGAAAAATAATCAATGGGATAATTTCTTAAATAATCTAATTCTGATAAATCATCCATATGGTGACTATCATATCTCAATTTTAAAGTCTTACTATCTGTAAACGAAAATTCTTTTTTAATTGCACTTATATGATTACATTTAATCAAAGATTTGGATAAAACCTCTACTTCCTTTTTGTATTTATCTAATTCCAATAATCTTAAATTCTCCAAATGAGCAAAATCCAAACAAATCCCTCCATATTTTTTAATTTCTTCAGCATCTAAAGGATAATTCGCTGTATTTTCAATACAAATAAACTCTTTGTACACAACTAACCATTCTCTATCAATAGGAAATTCTCGCTCTGAATGAGTATTAAATATTTGAGTCCCATATTCTTTAACTAAAAACTCTATCTCATCAACATCCATATCACTTCTCAAATGAACAAAAGGAATTCTTTTAATGCAAGAAGTCTTTATCATATCATAAAGAGTTTTTCTGTGTTCTCTAGGTAGACAAGTTAAGAAAAGAGCAATTTCTTCAATGTCTAATGCTTCTATTTCTCTAAACTTCTCCTTCCAATTAGATCCATTTGTAGTTGTAAGCGTAGGAAGAAATTTCATAATTAAAAACCAAAACCAGTTATTTCAGCTGCTTTTTTTGCCATAATCATTTTAGCATCACGAGAAGCATCATTAATACAATCCTTTAAATACTTTTCTTGATCTTCTTTTTTTAAATCTGGATTTAAAGTAATACTTATTATTTCTGCCTTACCATTTATCACAACTCTAATTCCGTTCTTTTCTTTTTCTAATGTTTCTTTTCCCAATAAACTATCTAAATCTTTTAGTTTTTTTAAATCTTTTAATTTATCAAACATATCTTTTTTCTTTATTATTACTATCTTATTCTGCCCCAATTATCATAAACAGTCAAATACCGCTTTTACATCTTCTCTCGAAATGTTTATATGTGTTGGTAAACATAAAATCCTTTTTGCAGCTTCTTCAGCCTTAGGACAACTGCCAATATCATAAAAAACTTTTTCTAATGATGTTAAAGGTGGAACAATTGCCAAACCAAACCAACCATCATTTAAATATATTCCCCTTTTTCTTGCCTCTCTAATTACTTTTGCTGGATTAACATTCAACGTTGGATATTTTAAAAATACCATTTCTTTATCTTTATCTTTCTTAAAGATTGGTTTAAATTCCTTTTTATTAACCAATAACAAACCATACATTTGTGCTATCTCTTTTCGATGCTCATTAAATCTATTTAATTTCTTAAGCTGATTGATTGCTAAAATTGCCAAAGCGTTCGGCATTCTCTCTGGAAAATAAACTGGAAGCTCTCCTTGATTTTCTTTAGCTGTTACCGCCCTACTTAAAACATTAAGATTAAGAAAGATTGCCAATAACCCCCTACCCACCTTTGAATCATATAAAGGTAAGATCATCCTATTCATCAAAACTGGATGCAGTAATTGTTGTAATATCCAAAAAAGAGACGGATAGTTAAATTCCTGCTGAAGATGAACTACACGTTCTAATAAAACATCGTTGTTTACCGTCACCATTCCTCCATAGACCGAAGAGATTACCTTATCTCGACCAAAACTAAAGAAACTAGCATCACCATACGATCCACAAAATGATTCTTTGTATTTGGCTCCCAAAGCATGGGCACAATCTTCAATCAAATAAATACCCTTAATGGTGCAAATTTTTCTTACTTCATCAATATCGGCTGGACACCCAAAAGTATGCTGAATCATTACTGCTTTGGTTCTATTGGTAATCTTTTTTTCTATTTCTTTAGTAGAAATATTTAAATTATTATCGATATCAACAAAAATGGGACGTGCTCCAACATAAATAATTGGATTAATAGCTGCATTACAAGTAAAAGCTTGAACAATAATTTCATCTCCCGCCCCAATTTCCATTGCTTTCAATATAGCAATCAAGGAACTTCTTCCTGAATTAAAACTAAAAGCATTTTTAAACCCGAAATAATTCCTAAACATTCTCTCTAATTCCTTAATTTCTTTTCCTTTTTTCCACTCCCATGGCCTAAAAATTAAATCGAAAGCAAGAGAAATATCATCTCTTTCAGTATTTGGTGATAAAGAAATAGAAATGGTTTTCATTATTTTATTAACTTATCAATTAAAACCTGTGGAACTCTTGATTCTAATAATACCACACTATTCTCATTAGCGATATTAAATAACTTCTTTAATATTTTACTTCCATTTTGAATAAACACCACTTCTTCAGGCTTCATTCCTGATTCAATGGCTCCCCTCTTCAAATCTTTAAAATAGTCTTTTGAAGTAATAATTGCTAAATCGCAAACTTCTCCAATTTTTCTTCCAATTTTACGATGGGTTTCTTTGCCTTCAGAGCCCAATTCAATCAAGCAAGGCATAATTAATATTTTTCTTCCTTCCCAGTTTTTCAAGTATTCAAGATGTGACATCACCCCATTATAATTCGAAGAATAAGTTGCATTAATAAGATCAAAGTTATTAAATCTTTTAATTTCCATTCCTCCTTTTATTTCTTTGACTTTTTCAGCAATCACCTCCAATTCCATTCCTAATTTTTTAGCTACGACAATAGCTGATAAAAGATTAGAAACATTATGGACTCCATGAATACTAGTTTCAAATACCTGACTCTCTCCAGTTTTCAGAACTGCCTTAAAAGAAATTCCTTCCTTATTTTCCTTAATTTCTTCTGCCCAAATATCTTGCTTCTCAGAGATTGAATATTTAATACTATTAACAGTTGAATTAAAATTATCTTTAATTAACTCGCTATCCCAATTTAATACTGCAAGCCCTTCACTCGGCAAAGCATTGATTAATTCAAACTTACCCTTAACAATATTTTTCTCTGAACCAAAAGTAGCTAAATGCTGATTATTAACTCCAGTCAAAATTCCTATTTTTGGTTGAGCAATATCACATAACAGCTTAATTCCACCTCTATTATAAGCTCCCATCTCACAAATAAATATTTCGTGTTCGTCATTAACTTGATTTAAAATACATTGTGCTATTCCTATTTCTGAATTCTCATTTCTCTCCGTTGAAACAACTTTAAATTCAGAAGAAAGAATCTCTTTCAAGAATTCTTTAGTTGAAGTTTTCCCATAACTTCCCGTTACACCAACTACCAATAAATTATCTAAAGCCTTTCTTTTCTTTATTGCTTTCTTAATTATTCTATTTCTCACAAAAACTGTAATTGGCTGAAAAAGAAGAATAATAAAAGAAACAATTAAAGGAGTTAAAATATCAAAAGCAAGAATAGCTGCCGCAAATGGAGCTAAATCGTACACTACTAATCTTGTTGGATGTAAATAACTTTGATAAAAACCTATTCCTAAGACAGCTACAATTACTCCTAAAGGAATAAAAATAATTGGCAAAAGTAAAGACATTTTTGAAGTCATTTGCGGTCCTTTTATTCTTCGTCTGATTAATCCTACAATCGATACTAATCCTTCGATAATGTAAAACAAGAACACTAATGGAATACAAGCAATAATATATAAGCTTGACCGACTCAAGGCGGTAACAATAAAATCAGGATACAAATAAGTAGCAGTGCCCATTATTAATAGTATTCCCAAAAAAACAATTAACTTAAAAACTAAAGCCCAATTTCTAATTATTTTTTTTCCATTATATGTATCAAAATGAGCTAAGAATCTGCCAATGTGATAATTCTTTAATTGCCAAAGATAAGACCAAAAAAGAAAACTCTTCACTTCTTTAAAAAACCAAAAGAAAAGAATAATTACACCTAACAAAACTGGCATCCAAGGTTGTATATTCATGTTATTTATTTAAAAAATTAATAATACTTTCACTAACTTCAACAGGATTGGTCTTGTAAGGATTATGCTTAGCTCCTTTTACTATTTTTAATTCCGCATCTTTAATCTCCTTTTGAAAAAGAATTCCATCTTCTAAGGGAGTAATTTGATCATCCTCTCCCCAGATTATTAAACAAGGAATATCAACTCTAGGCAGCAAATAAGTTAAATCTTCACTTATTACCTTCTTAAAAACTTCTTTCATTAAAGGATTGGCTCGATAATAATCATGAGCTCCCGCTATCTTATAGGCTATTTTTTCGAAAAACATATAAAATTGAGAATCCTTAGAAATAATCTTTGAGCCAATTCTTGCTAAAAATTTTGAAACCTTTTGTCTTATATTTAATCTTTCCTCTCTTACTATTGCCGCGTCACAAAGAATTAACTTTAATGGTTCAATGCTTTTTTTCGCTATAACCTTCAAAGCAATACCCCCGCCAAAAGAATGACCCAGTAGATTTAAATTATAAAGATTTAATTCTTTAACAAAAGCTAAGATAAAATCTGCATATTCTTCAATTCCCCAAATATCTTTTGGTGCTTCTGTTTTTCCAAAACCAGGCAAATCAGGAATAACTAATTTAAAACCCTTCCCTGCCATCTCTTCAATCAATCGCACCCAAGAAACAGAAGATGCTCCCCACCCATGAAGAATTAAAAGCAGCTTACCTTCCCCGGCAGTTTTATAATACAATTCAATACCATTAATATCGATTTTATTTTCTTTTAATTCAAATAACTCCATTAACTATTTTCTTTTAATTTCCTTAAAGTTTAAATATTTATGTAAAACCTTTGGAATTTTAATACTTCCATCTTTTTGTTGATTATTCTCTAATAATGGAATTAAAATTCTAGGAGTAGCAATCCCTGTATTATTTAATGAATGAGTATATTTAGTTTCTCCCTCTTTAGTCTTATACCTAATCCCCAGTCTTCTTGTTTGAAAATCGAAAAAATAGGAAGAAGAATGCGTTTCTCGATATCTATTTTGAGATGGAACCCAAGCTTCAATATCATATTTCTTAACCTGCCCTAATCCTAAATCAGCTGCACAATTACGAACAACATGATAGGGAATATTTAATCCTTGTAAAATTTCTTCGGCATTTTTGGTAATTTCCTCATGCAATCTAACTGACTCTTCCTTATCATTCTTACATAAAACAACCTGCTCTATTTTCATAAATTCATGAACTCTCAATATTCCTTGTGTATCTTTTCCATAGCTACCAATCTCAGTTCTAAAACATGGAGAAAAACCCATATACTTAATTGGCAAATCTTCTTCTTTTAATGTTTCATTAGAATGATAGCTCATTACTGCTACTTCCGAAGTTCCCGCTAAATACATTCCATCATGAGTTTTGTAAACCTCATCTTTTGACTGAGGTAAATACCCTGTCCCCGTCATTGCTTGTTCATTAACTAAGGATGGAGCTTGCATCGGAATAAATCCCTTTTTTATTAAAATTTCAGTTGCATATTGCCAAATAGCCATACAAATTTGAAAAGCTTCTTTCTTTAAAAAATACCCTCTAAATCCAACCACCTTAGCCCCTCTATCAAAATCAACCAAATCTAAATCTTTAGCTAATTGAACATGATCTTTAATTGGAAAACTAAACTCAGGAATCTTTCCCCACTTCTTAATTTCAACATTGTCCTCATCAGAATCACCATCAGAAACTGACTCATCAGGAATATTTGGAACTAACAACATCAATCTTTCAAATTCGTCATTAATCTTCTTAAATTCCTCTTCTTCATTGTCAGAATTCTTATCTAGCTCTCGCATTTGAGCAATAATATCATCTCTCTCTTCCTTATTTTTAGCCTCTTGAATTCTCTTATTGGCCTGATTCTTCATTGCACTTTTATTCTCAATAGCAATAATCAATTCTCTTCTCTTTGCATCAATACTTAAAAGATTGTCCACATCAAAATTAACCTTCTTTTTTCGACAAGCCTCTTTTACTTTATCAGGATTTTCTCTAACAAATTTAATATCTAACATATTTTCTATTCTATTATTTTAAATACATAATATCAATTTAGACGAAAAAAAGCAATAAAAAAAGAGGAGTTTACTTATTCAAGTAAAAGAGCCTCCACGAGAGAAACTTTCTCCTCTTTGTTATCTGACACCTCATTAAAAGCTTCCAACATCTGCTGAAGCATATCTTCTAACACGCCATTAACCATACACAAAATACTTACCTCCTACTAATTATGTTATATCTAAAAAAATAGACTGTGTCAAAACAAAAAAGAGGTATTAACTCTTTAATTAAATATGGATTTGATCACGATCAATCAAGCTAAAGACCTCTAGACTATTTTCGTATGGAAATGATCTTCCATCGGCAATCGCTACCACAGAGATTTTTTGAATACTTTCATTGAGTTGGTAAAAATTATCCCACTCATCTATTTCACCATCCTTAATCAAAGCCTTCACCAAAAGAATGTTTATCTTTTTGGTCGTTTTAAATTTCTCTAATGCAACACTTACGTTGTCATCCTGAGAAACAAAGCAATGTCTCTTCGGCTTGATTTGTTCCGTAATAACCCGTGAAAGACTGCTATTGTCAGATAAAAAACCGACAACCATGTCGTAATGAAGATGTGGCATTTTTCTGAGTAAATAACCAGATAAACCGTAAATTGCTTTTTCGTTTTCAATCCTCGAAAAATCGAATTCAACAAATCCTCCTTCTTCTTTTGTGAAAATGACTCCTTTTCTTCTCAACATCTGCCCAATATCTTTTTTAGACGGCATTCGTTTAGTAGTTTTCGAGTTCATGTAATCACGCTCAATGAGCCAATAAAGTATTAGCAAAAAAAGAAGAAGGTGTCAAAATAAAACTCCAAAAAATCTAAATTTAATTTATTCCTTATCCTTCATTAATGGAAATAGTATTACTTCTCGCAACGATCCGGAATCAGTTAATATAGAAACAATTCTATCGATTCCCATTCCAAAACCTGCCGCTGGAGGCATTCCATATTCCAATGCTTCAATAAAATCTTCATCGACTCTTTGGGCCTCTTCAAATCCTCCTTCAAATAATCTTTCTTGTCCTCGTAATATTTCTCCTTGACTTAAAGCATCATTTTGTTCAGAAAAAGCATTAATAACTTCAGCCCCAGCCAAGACTAATTGAAAATTAGCTAGCTTACCTTCATCTAAACCCTTAGCTAAAGGTTGGAATCCTTTAGGATGATGAATCACAAAAGTTGGTTGAATTATATTCGGTCGACAATACTTCTTATAAATCTCATCAGCTATATTTGGCTTATCCGCTCCTTCCGGAACATCAATTCCTAGCTCTACTGCTTTATTAAACAAAGCCTGCTCATTTAATTCTTCATATTTAATTCCTGTATATTTTTCTAATAAAGCAAAGAATTCGATTCTTTCGTATGGTCCTTTAAAGTTCAATACATTTTCTCCGTATTTCACTTCTAGGGTTCCCAAAACTTTATTTAAAATGGTTTCGAGCATTCTCTCGGTCATTTTCATCAACTGTTTGTAATCAGCATAAGCCCAGTAAAATTCAATCATGGTAAAATCAGGATTATGAAATTTATCAATCCCTTCATTTCTAAAACATTTTCCAATTTCAAAAATCTTTTCAAATCCTCCTACTAACAATCTCTTCAAATACAATTCAGGAGATATTCTTAAAAAAACATCGACATCCATTGCATTTAAATGAGTTTTAAAAGGTTTAGCTCTAGCTCCACCATATATTGGCTGAAGAATAGGGGTCTCAACTTCAAAGAATCCTTCATTATTCAAAAAGTTTCTTAATTCTTTAATAAAATTAGAACGAATAATAAATTTGTTTTTTGCGTCAGCAGAAAACATTAAATCAAGATATCTTTTTCTGTACCTTTCCTCAATATCCTGTAGTCCATGCCACTTCTCTGGCAATGGACGTAAAGATTTAGAGATCATTTTAAAATCCGTAATCTGAAGTGTTTTTTCTCCTCTCTTAGTTTCAAACAAAGTTCCTCTGGCTTCAATAAAATCACCCATATCAAAATCATCTAAAAATGATTGATATTTTCCTTCTCCCATTTTATCAATCGCTAACAATCCTTGAATCTTACCTGTCCCATCTTCAAAATCAATAAAGGTCAAAGCACCGTGAGTTCTAACTATTCTCACTCTGCCCACGAGAATAACCTCTTCTTCCTTCATTGACAAAGATGCAAAATCCTCTAAAACCTGTTTGATTTCGTGAGTTCTTTTGACTTCAATAGGATAAACATTGACTCCGCTTTTAGTAAGCTTTTCTAGTTTCTCAATCCTATTTTGTCTGATTTCGTCTGAAGTAGACATATTTTTATTCTATTTTTAATATTTTGTATTTAAGAGATCCTTTAGGAGTTTTTATCTCTACTTCCGCTCCCTTTGGTTTATTCATTAAAGCTGAACCTAGTGGTGATTTAAAAGAAACCATTCCCTCCATTGGATTAGCTTCTTCTTCTCCAACAACATGATATCTTTCTTCATCATTACCTTGTTTAACTGTAACGTATGATCCGATTTGAACCCAGCCCGTATTCTCGTTGTCTTTAATTACAATAGCTGAGCTAATTAATCTTTCTAAATCAAGAATCTTTCCTTCAATTGCAGCTTGATTATCTTTCGCTTCGTCATAAGCTGCATTCTCAGAAAGATCGCCGAAAGAAATAGCTTCTTTTAATTCTTCTGCTACTTCTATTCTACCTTCTTTTTTAAGATATTCAAGCTCTTTTTTAAGCTTATCCAAACCCTCTTGTGTTAAATATTTGCTATCCATATATATGTATTATTCCACTATTCCATTTAGTTAAAAACAAAAAAGAACGGCAGATATTAAGTATTTAATTTAGAAAAAAGGCCTAATCGTCGAGATCAATCCTTTTGAGGGTAGTATAGCATATATATCTGAAAAAGCAATAATTAGATTCGTTAAACTTGTTAAGTGTATAAAATATTACTTAATTTCCCCCTTCATTAACTATTTCTTCTTTATTTTGCCCTAACACTTTTTCTCCAAAGTAATACCCTAGGGTTTGTCTTGCCACCAAGTTCGCTAAACCAGTGTTTTTAGGCACGCTTTCCACAATAACGGTCAGAACTATCTCGGGATTGTCATAGGGGGCAAAAACGGTAATTAAATTGTGATAAATCTCATTCTTTCCTGTCTGGGCCGTTCCCGTCTTAGCTCCTGAAGAAACAGGTAAGTATTGCAAAGATCTAGCGGTACCCGCTCCCGACAAAACAGTTTCTCTCATTCCCTCTCGAACTGAATCAATCGCTGACAACGAAACAAAATCCTTACTTATCATTTCTGGTTCATAGGTTTTAATAGTCTGATTGTTATTATCCAAAACACTCTTCACTATTTGTGGTTTCATTAATTTACCACGATTAGCAATGGAAGCAATCGCCATCGTTAACTGTAAAGAAGTGGCCTTGAAATATCCCTGTCCAATTGAAACATTGTAAGTGTCGCCGGGATACCAAGCTGTTCCATTTTTAGCCTTCTTCCAATCGGGATCAGGAATAAGACCAACGCCTTCTTCGGGCAAATCGATATTAGTTTTTGCTCCAAAACCAAATTTCTCTAGATACTTTTCAATTTTCAATATTCCTAATCCAGTAAAATTCTTGTATCCCCCACCCACCATATAAAAGAAAACGTCACAAGATTCGGCGATTGCTTTTTTCAAATTAGTCCAGCCATGGGTCGTCCAATCTTTTTTAAAAGTTCCATCATTTAATTCAAGTCCGCCCTCACAAAGTATTTCCTTATCAGCCGTAACAACTCCCTGCTCCAAGGCTGCAACCGCAATCATTGGTTTTAATGTTGAACCAGTCGGATATTCTCCAGAAGTCGCTCGATTATAGAAAGAAACCTTAGGATCTTTCAAAAAATCATTATATTCTTTTTTGGTTAAATCTTTGGAAAATATATTATTATCAAATGATGGATAAGAAATTAAAGATAAAACTTCTCCTGTTTTAGGATTAACTGCAACCACTGATCCTCCCTTTGCATTATACCCATCAACCGCTTCCGCTAAAAACTGGGCTGCTTTTTCTTGTAAATCATAATCGATATTTAAAAGTAAATTATTTCCTGATTGAGCTGGTTTAATAATTTCTTCCTTAATTAAATCTCCATGAACATCCTTTTCACGATTAATCTCTCCCGGTATTTCTTTTAATATATCGTTATATTGTTTTTCTAGCCCCGATTCTCCAGTTGAATTATCACCAGAAACATAACCCAAAACTGAAGAAAAATTATATCCACTTAAATATTCTCTATTCTTCTTTTTTACAATTTCAAAACCACTCAATTCTTCTTCTTTTGTTTTTAATATAATTACCTTATCTTTATCAATATCCCTAACTAAGGAAAACTTATTTTCCCCCGCTTCTTCCATTTCCTTAATGCTATTTTCTAATTCTTCAAATGAAATACCCAAAATACGAGCCACCTCTCGCAATTGCTTCTCTTTGGCTAATTCATCTTTGGGAAACTTGTAGATATTACAAACTAAATCAAAACCTTGAGTATTAGCCACTAATTGTTTAAAATTACGATCATAAATAATCCCTCTTTGAGCATCAATCTCACTAGAAAGAAATTTGTTTTTTTCAGCTTGTTCAGCATAAATTTCATAATCAATAACCTGAAAAGAAAAACAACGAAATGCTAATATTCCAATCAATAAAATAAAAGTTCCAAAAACTATCTGAAAAATCCTTTGCGATAAAGCTGTTTCCATTGCATAAGAACCACGATCTTTTTTATGTGTCAAAACATCTAAAAATAGATCATCGGTTTCAATGTCTTTATTCCATCTCTTTACTTTAAATTTTTGGTATCCATGAGAATGAAGGAATCCTAACATATTTAAATAGTATAAATTTTAGTAATAATGAGCTTATCAAAAAAGACAAAGCTATTAATCCAATATAATGAGCCGAATATATATCAAGCAATAATCCAAAAAAGAAAGCGGAAAACAATCCTAATCGTCCCTGTGGTTCTTCTAATAAATTAACTACCAAAACAAACAACAATAAAAAACTAAAAAAAGTAAAAAAAGATAAATAACTTGATTCAAAAATAAACAAATAATACATTCCAATAAACAAAGCTAAGGTTTTAACAATTTCTTTAATCATTGTATATTTCAGCAATTTTAATTACAAAAACATTATTTATCGCATTCAAATCAAATACTTTCTCAATCTCGGCTGTTTGATAAGCTTCATTATCAATCTTTTTAGCATTTCTTACTTTTCCCATTAGAAGACCGGCTGGATAATTACCTCCTAGTGCTGACGTTACAATTAGACTACTATTTTTTAATTCCTTATCTCTTGCTACCATATCTAAAGCAAGATTTAAACCGCCCGCTCCCTTGCTTAAAGCAAATATTTCACTGTCAGGTATTTCTACATCAATAAGATTATTTTTTTGAGTAATCAACATAACTCGTGAATAAGAAGGATAAACATCGATTACTTTTCCCAATAAAACCTTACCCGAAATAATTACTGGAAAACCTTTTTTAACTCCAGAATTAGAACCAATATTTATTAAAAGAAAATCAGATAAAATATCTTTCGAAATAATTCTTCCTATCATCAAATCAAAATTCTTTTCTAATCCAAGATCTAAACTATTTCTTAAAAAATTATTCTCCTCTTTTATTTTCTGAAAATCGGCTAAATCAGACAAAAGTTTTTGATTTTCCTCAATTAGCTTTTTATTCAATTCCTCTTGATTCTTACCAGAAAAAGACTGATTTGCTCCATTATTCCACAATGAAGCCATCAAGCTTTCCGACTTAGAATAAACAAAATTCTTCAATGAATTCTTAAAAAAAGCATTAATTAGTAAAAAAGAAAAGGCAAATAAACATAAAACCATTATTCTTTTTTTAGTAAAAATCTTCATAAGCTAAGTATATACTATCCTTCTTAAAAAGACAAAATTGACAAAAAATCAAAAAGACCTAAGATATATGTGGCCCAAAATGGCTCGCTTAAAATTATCTACTCATGAGGCTTTAAAATGATTAACGAAGATTTGAAAAAATTATTAATGATTGTGAATTCCCAATGGAACCATCAAAGAACCTGATCGAATTTTAGCCCTTTTTCTTTCTCTTGATAATCTAAAAACTTTAATTACCGAACTATTAATTAAGGATATTAAAATGCTGACTTAACAATATCTGAATGTCTTAGCTTAATGAAAATCTTATTCATCAGCAAAGAAGCGGATTATGAGCTAATTAAAAAAATGGCTCAACAAGTAAAAAGCTCAGAAGATTTTATCCTATTACTTACCGCTGCTTTCCATTATCGAAAAGACGATTCTTGCGTTGCAATAGTTGTCAAAGAACTTTCTAATCAGGAAATAAGCTATAAAATTTGGCTGGAAGTTTTAAACTATAAAGATCCTTGGTATTTTAGAATATCAAGTTCCCTTGAACGATTAACCTTATCAAGAATATTTGAAAGCGAGGTTGACCCAGAAATAATTGTCAGCATTTCTTACGATTATTTCAAAAAATCAACCTATTCAACTAGCATCATGCTTTCTGCCTTATCAAATGCTAAAATTTCACCTAATAAGTGGCAAGAAATTAGAGATCTTTCCACTAGAAAGGAAATCAAAACTATTGCTCAGGAAAAAATTAGCCAACTGAGAAGAGCAGAAAATCAACAAATATGCCAAACATAATTTTTAATTGTTTGGCTCTTTTTTTGTATAACAAAAAACTCCTTTCAATCTTTAATACGGGGGCGACCTACTTTCGCGGATACCACTATCATCGGCCTTAGAAGATTTCACTTCCGAGTTCGGAAAGGGATCGGGTGGAGCACTTCCAGTATA
>Ga0265297_10008355_pt1 | contig 13839 bp, 6 predicted proteins | sample Munlanlwell13791_FD_192502 | JGI IMG/M metagenome (GOLD analysis project Ga0265297, IMG submission 192502) | Leachate microbial communities from a municipal landfill in Southern Ontario, Canada - Leachate well 137-91 | ecosystem: Engineered > Solid waste > Landfill > Unclassified | place... | reverse complement strand
CCCTCATCTGCTTTCTGGCGATACCAGCGAATTTCGCTGCCGCTTTCCAAATCACCATCGGGATCATAGTAGCTATATTCAGCTACCAGATCGTTACCGACCAAAGGCGTACTTGGGTCAAACCCAAGATCATAAGCCATCGGCATGGAATTACCGGAACCGATCGTCACCGTATTAGAAGTATAAGCATCGGCAGCTCCTAATGGTCCATCAGCATCCGACAGATCAGTACCATCATATACTTGCAGCTCGAAATACCACACTTCTCCTGCTGATGTCTGGTCATTTGGCCCGCCTTCAAACAGATCGTCGCCGATACCCTGAATAGTAGTCTCGCCATCCAAGGCACCTTGAAGCACCGTATCTTTATACCAATAGACTACTCGTCCACTACTATCTTCTATATCACCCACAAAGCCATCGTCTAGATCGGCGTCGTGATAAGTGTAATTTAGTAACAAATCAGCAACTGCCGGAGTCGGTGCCGGGACAAGCTCCACGTCGCTGGCATAAGGCTTGCTGTTCATTACCGTATATTCAATAGACTCTATGCCCGTGCCTTCATCTTCTCCATCGTAAGGGATCAGGTTTAGTTTAACTTTGTATCCCTTCTTGATATTAGCTTCACCAAGGCTGGCAGCAGTACCTACTAAATCGTAGCCACCACCATCGTCTACATACCATTCATAATGATATTGCTCGGTTTGCTCACCATCAGTGACATCGGGGTCAGAGAAGGTCGATAGATCAAGTGGATCGCCACCAGCCGAAGGCACGGCGCTAAGATTAGAGCTTGTATACATATGTTCGATACCATCGCCCTGGTCATAATCATCAGAAGAATCGGCTGAAGAATTGGCCAAAGTAGGAATGGTATTTAAAATCTCGATTTCCGAAGATTCATAAGTAGTACCATAGTCCTGCCCATCATAAGGTGTGACTTGCACCTTGATAGTGTCACCACGGACAAACTTGGTGGCAGCCAACATCTGCCCAGTCTCAGCGGGTAGAAACGGATTGCCGTTTCTAAACCATTCATACAGATAGCCAGCAGATGGGTCGCTGTCAGCATCGTAATAAGTGCTGCCAGAAGCTGGGTTGCCAGTAGTATTTGGCAAGGCGGTCAGAGTAGAAGTGGTATAAGCCTCCTCTGTTCCATCCATCTCATTAACATCTTCGTCAGAGCTAATTGAAGATCCACTAAGCCTTGGTGCCGTATTAGAAGAGCCTATCGTCACGGTATTAGATGTATATTGGTTGCTATATTCCTCGCCATCATGGACACGGACATTATAGAACCACTTTTCTCCGTCAAATGTTTGGTCTGCTGCTCCACCTTGTGTAGGAGGAATTGATGGGTCAGAGCCTTGCACGGTATTCCACCAAGTACCCTTGACCACATCGTCGCCGGTATTAGGTGTACCATCGACACCAGCTAAATACCAGGTCACATCGCGCGAGCCTGTGTTTTCGCTACCATCAGCCGGGTCAATATCGGCATATGTATAGCTACCAACCAAATTATCAATTATCTTAGTTGGCGCCGGCGTAATAGTCGGGCCGACAGAAATTGTTGGTTTGGTATTGGTGATTGTTACTGTGTCTTCTTGATAATCAGTGCTGTATTCACTGCTATCTTTGGCATAAACCCGCACCCTGACCACATCATGCTTATTGAAGTTGGTATTGGCCAGTGAAGTCACGCTGCCCGCGTCATAAGGAGTTACTGGATTAAACGGTCCAGCCCCATTGGTCTGGACATACCATTCGTATTTGAAAGCTACGATCGGAATATCAGCAAAGTCCGCATCGGTCGCTCCTACTGTCACTGCCTGCAGCGCCGCATCATCGTAGGCTGGATCATCTAAAGTCACGGTAGCCGAAGCCATCGATGGCTTAGAGTTAGATATGATCAGAGAGCTAGAGCATAAAGTATTAGAAGGATCTGCTGCGCCTAAATAATTGTAAGCCGTCACACAAACTCTTGCTTCATCGCCTTTTTCGAAAGTGCCAGCTGGTGCTTTGGTCGCCGGGTCGAGCGATGGCTTACTGAAGCTTGTGCTGCCGCTTACTTCATCTGACCAAGCAACCCCCGTCCATCTCTGCCAGACATAATTCCAATGGTTGGCAGTTGTGTCAGCAGTATTTGGGTTTTGCGCCACATCAGCGTCCACATCACTATAAGTGAGTGTTGCGTCTACGATCGTCAAGACACTCGTCACATAAGCCGGGCTAGGGCTGATGCTAGTAGAGCCAGTGAGAACAGGTGCCGTATTGCCGACTGTCGCCGTGGCCGAAGCAGTATTAGCATTGGCCGTCAGGCTGTCGGTCGCGCTGACATATAGCTGAACAAGATCGTCGCGGTCGTATAGGGTGTGCGAGCAGCTCGTATTGTAGCTCTTGACGCCGTCCACCGTATTGCCTGTATTCATCGTATCGGAATTAGTGCAGCCAACGATATTGATCCAGCCACCACCGCCTTCATTTTTGATCTGCCAGTTGTAATCTACAGCGACCGTTTGGCTATCCGTCGGAATGTCCAGATCAGTCACATCGAAAGATGCCGATAGATCGTCTGTCGTCTTGGGCGATGTGCTGGACAAGCTGATTGCCCCGATCGATGGAGTACGGTTCACATTATTTACATTGATTGTATAAGAATAAGTAACAACAGGAAGGCCTGCACCATTTTCATCTCTAGCCGCCAAAGTCACACCGTGACCAGTGGGACTGCTATTGCCCTGCGTGAAATCAGGCGTCCATGCCAGCGGTGTGCTGGAAACCAGCGCATTAGTCAGCCAATTCCCCGAATAAACCGGCGTCATGCCGCTAGGCCCAATCGAGGCTTGCCATCTAGTATTAGCAGTCGTATCAGCAGGGTCAGCGTCGGTAATCCGCAAATAAGTTGGAGTACCGCCAGCAGTATATAAAACATAGGACACATTCTCATTAACCGTTGTTCTTATATCTGTCGTTGTAATGACTGGTACCGTATTGACCACCGTCTTAGTAGCAGAAATTTTGAGGCTGGCGATATTTGGTCCGCCGCTATCTACAGGTATAATTCTTACTCTCAGCACATATCCTTTATTAAACTGGGTGCCATCAATAGTTGAGGCAGTCGCCCCAGCGATCGGATTGCTGGCGTTATACCACTGATATTCATAAGAGGCACTATCACCATCGGCATCGGCCCAGCCAGATGCGGCGGCCGTGCAAGTCGACGCTTCGTTTGGTGGATCAGTCGGCGCGCAGCTAAAGCTGGCAGCAGCAATCGTCGGTGGCGTGTTTTGCACCACCGCCTCATCAGCGTCCAGCTGGGTAACATCCCATGGCGCCGTCCAATCATCTTCATCAGCATAAACATTTACCTTGATCGTGTCCCCTTTGTCACCACCATCAGTAGCTAAACTATAAACATTGGAAACACAAGTGGCTATACCACCACTGATACCAGCAGACTTATCGTCTGTTCTTATCAGAGTAGCGCCATTATACCATTCAAATCGGCATCTAATAGGAAAACCAGTGTCCGGATCATTGACCCGCAAATAAGCATATATGCTTTGATTAGTCGTCGGTGTAGTAGTTGATAGCCAAGCGGTGTTATAAGTAGGGTTGGTGTTGGTGACTGTCAAAGGAGTAGAAATATAATAAGAGGTTGAACTATTTGTTCCATCACCAACTAACAAATAATAACAAATTTCCGATCCGCCCGGGAATGGGCCAGCCTTATGAGTGAGGTCATAACCACTATTGTAATACAGAGTATTGCCAGTAGTATTGCATGAACCATCGGGGCTCATATCCTTGACCCATATAATCCGGTTTGTCCCTCCTACTCCTGTACTCCAAGTGGCCGATTGGGGATCACTATCAGGATCATTATAAGTATAAGTAGCATAGACTTGCATAGTGCCGTCAGGCGCCACTGGGCTAATGCCCAAGCCAGAGGCGGTTGGAACAGAGTTGCCCACCGTCACCGTGCTTGCGTCTGTTTGGGAAGCATCCCACGGCCCTCCTGCTCCAGCATCACTAATATCAACATCTATAGAGATGTCATCACCCTTGTCGCCATAGCCAGCAGTACCAAGATTATAAGTATTAGCCGCCGTACATGTGCCAATGCCACCGGCCATCGCCGCCGTTACATTATCCACTTCGGCGGGGACAATAACTCCCCCTTTCTTCCACTGAATTCGGCAATAAACCGTCGCACTATCAGAATCGGCCACATAGACATTAGCTGTTAAGTTGCTAGTCGTAACGGGAGTTGCCGATATAATTGTCGCGTCTGTTATCGTCGGCGCGATTGAGCCAGCTGTGGCCTTGGACGAAGTGTAAACAGTGCTGCTAACTGTGCCGTCACCGACAGTCAGCTTATAACAAGCCTCCTCACCACCAGCGAAACTCACCGTATGCCCAGCATCATATCCGTTGTTAGTGAAAGCCAGGATGTCGTCCCCTGTTCCACAAGCAGTAGCGTCAGGAGACGCATCTTTATACCAAACAATATTGTTTTTGCCGACCGTCCCATCCCAAGTACCATTCTGGGGATCGCTGTCAGCGTCGACATAAGTATAGGTAGCAAATACCGCCTGCCCTCCAGTAAATGTCGGCGGATTGAACCCCGGTGTACCGCTAACCGTCGGCGCTGTATTTTGCACCATCGTCGGATCAGCACCTAGACTAGAGATATCCAAGACAGAGCCATCATCATCGTCAATTTTAACATCTACCGTAATGGTATTGCCTTTATCACCAAATGTAGCAGTAGCTAAATTATAAGTAGCACTGCAGCTGCTTGTGTCGCTGTCTGTATTTGTTTGTTTAACAACTCCATTTTTCCACTGAATCTGGCAATTAACTGCGTCTCCATCTGGATCGCTGACCGCCACTGCCACTGTCAGAAGCTGATTGGTCGTAGGACTATCTGGTGTGATATTAACCACACCGATACTCGGTTCTTTGTTAAACAAAGCGCTCATATCATCACCCGTCATCTGCGGGATATAGCTAGCTTGGTTATGGTCAAATTTAATCCACCCGGCATTTTCTGCCCAAGCGTACCCGGAAAAATTACCTGCAGCACTGATATTAACACCCCAGTTAGTAGTCGTGGTATTACCCCAGTCGGCCGAGCAAGCATCAGGCGCGCCACCCGCGTCATAGCCAAAAGCAATCCAGCCTAAGTTTTCACTCCAGGCATAGCCGTATAAACAAGCCTTGTGACCAGCCACCGCCGCTGCTTTAACATTGTAGCTGGCATCAGGAGGAATATTGTGATCGAATTTGATCCAGCCAGTGTTTTCGCCCCAGGCGTAGCCCGTCAAACCACTGCTGGTAACAGTGATACCTTGACTTTGCCCATCTTCCCGCATCGAAATCCAACCAACATTTTCGCCCCAGATATATTTTTTGGTAATGTCCATATTGCCGGTTACTGCCAAAGCTGCTGGGATATCTGTTATCAAACCGGCCAATGTGCTGCTAAAAACCAGGGCTAGAAGCAAAAATCCGGCCTTTAACTTGCGCCAAAGAAAACCTGTGTCAGATTGCATTTTGTTTTTTTGTTATTTGTTTTTGTTTACCATGAAGCGAATTTATTCTGCTTCATGGCCCTTTTTGTTTTATTTCTACTTATATTATAGCATAAGCAAACAAAAAAATAAAGGTTTACAAAACCATATTATCTTTTATCTACTAAAGCACCGAAACAGCTTTAACCCTCTACCAATCAGTATAATCTCGTATTATGAGCAAATAATTTACTCAACATAGTCACTTTTCAGCTTAGTTCCGTTGGTTGCTGCTTGTGGCCTGAACCTCATGTTTGAGATTTTCGCTAATGAAGACGGGATTGGCCAATCCCGTCTTCCCTCGTTCAACATGTATCCTTAATCAACTCTTAAGAAGGCGGGAATTCGAATTCCCGCCTTCTTAATTCTTGGTTTACCGCTGAATAAAGAGATGCGTCATCCCACCCTCCTCTGTCATTCCTGCGAAAGCGCCTTTGTCTGCCTCTGGCAGAGGAATCTCTAAACGTGGTATCAGGTTAGTTCTTGGCTCATTGCCGACTAAAGCCATTTTTTGTGTCATTCCCGATTTATAACGGGCGGCTTGCCGGCCGACTTGTCCTCTGAAGCTCTTGCCGTCGCGTAGCCGCTATGGCGAAGCACGGTTAGCGGAAGAGGAAGCTTTGCCCGGAGGAGTCCTCCTCCGCTCGCCTGCGGCGAGCTACGGAGGACTAGCACTTCGCTTAGCTACTCGCTTGGCTGTGCCAGCCGAAGCTCGTAGAGCGAAGGCTGGTGCTTGCTCGTCGCAAAGCGAAGGCTGGGGCTAGGGGAGGGGGTAAAAAGGTTTGTCGTTGAACAAAGCCATCTATAAACTTTGTACTTTCTACTATTCACTAACCCACATCCCAAAAATCTTTACTTAGAATCATCGCTTTTCAGCTTAGCTAAAGCGCTTTTTAGGTCAGATGGTAGTGGAGCCTTGACCACCATTTGCTTGCCTGTAGCCGGATGCGAAAAAGTAATTTTTTCCGCGTGCAAAAACTGCCGGCTTAAGCCCGCCTTTTTCTTTAAGCTCTCGTTTATCTTTTTGTTACCATATGTTTTATCTCCCGCCACCGGAAAACCAATAGCACCAAAATGCACCCTGATCTGATGTGTCCGCCCGGTAAGGATCTCTACTTTCGCCAGAGTAAACTTGCCCAGATGGCTTTTCACTTGGTATTTGGTGATCGCCGCTTTGGCTTTCAAGCTAGCCGATACATCTATCTTTTGACGGTCGCGCAGACTGCGAGATAGTGGTGCTTTAATTATCCCCTGTTCTGGCTCTAGCTTGCCGGTAACCAAGGCCAGATATTCTTTTTTTATCTGCCTCTCTTGAAATTGCTTCCTGAGAATCTCGGCCGTTTTTTGGTCTTTAGCGACCAAGATAACACCAGATGTGTCTTTGTCTAAACGATGGACAATCTCCGCCTGCGGATAAGCCTCATGCAGATAATCGGCCAAAGTGCTAGCTGGGTGATGGAAGTCAAGAGGCACTACCAAACCGGCTGGTTTATTGAAAACCAGCAAAAAATCATCTTCATAGACAACTTTCGGCATCGGCTGAGTAAAACCAGCCGCCTCCGGATAACAGCAGTTTTCAACAATAACTTTTTCCCCTTCTTTCACCTGATAACCAGCTTTGCGCCGACGAAAAACAGCCCCAGACTTAATCAGTTTATTTACATGCGAGCGAGAAAAGCCGGTCTTTTCTGCTAAAAAAACATCCAGCCGTTTCCCCGCATCTGCCACAGTTACCAAGAACTCCTTATTATCCATAGGCTTAATTATATAACAAAAGAAGCGGCTAAGAAACTAGTCGCTCCTCTCTCCCCTTTTTTAAGCGCTTATACCAGCGCTTTTCTTATTGTTGTCCGCAGTTGCTCCAGCTCGAATGGCTTGGTCACAACGGCCACCGCCCCCAATTCTATAAGCTTTTTTCCCACTCCCTGATCATTGCCATTGGCAGTGATCATGACGACCGGGATTCCTTGCCAGCAAGGATCGCCCTTCAGTTTTTTTAAAACTTCGTCCCCATTCTCCATTGGCATCTCCAGATCCAAAGTGATCAGATCTGTTCTTATGCCACCCCGTAACCATGCCAGAAGCTCTTCCCCACTGGCAAATGGAACCACCGTCCCCATCTCGGACAGAACAGAAGACAAAAACTCCCTGGCATCTCGGTCATCGTCTACCACCGCGATTACCACATCCTCATTTTTCGACATAATTCTATTCACCCCCCTCCGTGCTAATATAATAACACGAATATCAGAATAAAGCCAAAAAGAAGGATAAGACAGATATGACAGAAAACTCAGCCCTGCGGGCTTCGTTTGACAGACTCGCCTTCGGCGAAACAGAAAAAGCCAGATTATCTAATGATCTGGTATATCCGATAGGCGAGCCCTGAGCTTGTCGAATGGGCGAGCCTTCTGTCAGCTATCCACCGAAGGTGGATAACGCTCTGTTATATCCATTACCTGTTGCCCGCTTCACCGTCTCCCGCCGCGCTGACGCTCCTGATAGTCGCTTAGAAACACAGCCGCTGTCGTTACTATCGGCACCGCGATCAAAATGCCGATCACTCCCAGCAGCTTGCCACCGATAATCAAGGCTAAAATCACCACAATCGGGCTCAAACCCACCGCCTTGCGCATAATCAAAGGAACAAGGATATTGGCCTCTACACCAGCAATAACTATGTAGGCAATCAACACTCCCAAGGCCGACCAAGGCGAATGGAAAAGAGCGATCAAAACCGCCGGAATGCCGGAAATAAAGAAGCCGGCAATCGGCACTAGCTCCATCACCCCCGCCAGCAAAGCCAAGCTGGCAGCAAATTTTATCCCCAATAAAGTCAAAACCATATAGCTTGAGCCGCCAATCAGCAAACAAAGCAGCAGCTGCCCGCGGACCCAAGCGCCCATTTTTTCCCTGACTTTCTCGATCCGGGTAATCGCGTATTCTTCATATTTGGCAGGCAAAAGCGACCGCACAAACTTAGAAAGCCCATCACGGTCCACCACCATGTAAAAAGTCAAAACCAAAACAATCAAGGCCGAGATAAAACCGCCAAACACGCTGAAAACCGCTTTGACAGTGTTAGTAGTCAGCGAAGTCAGGTTATTCGCAAACCCGCTTAGAGTCTGCTGCAACGAAGAAATAGCCGCCGCCGGCGTCACACTTTGCAGGAAGAAATTAATATGCGGTTCTAGGCGGTCAAAGAAAGGAATGTCGGAAATTCCATTGGTGGTAATATCGTTGATCCATTTGCCGATATTCTTCGCCAAATCCACCAGCTGACTGGCCAAAATCGGTGTGTAGTAGGCTATCGCCCAAGAAAGCAATCCAAGGATGATCACATAGCAGATTAAAATCGTCAGAAAGCGCGGGATATGATAGTCCTCCAGCCGATCGACTAGCGGGTCAAACGCCGAAGTAAGAATAAATGCTAGAAAGAGAATAACCAAAATATCGACCATCAAACCAGCAATCTGCACCACACCAGCTGCCAGAAAGACCAACAGCAAAATCTTCAAGATTGTACCCACAGAAAAATCCACCACCACATGTTGAGCTTTCTTCACTTCCTTTTTCTGCCCGCGCAGCTGCTGCACCTCAAGCTCCTCCTGATGTAATTCTTTCTTTACATCGGCCAACTGATCTTTCAGCTTTTTGTAAGTAAAGTTGATACCTTTGATAGTCTTTTTTAGCATGATGAGAATGTTTAAATCTTTTCCAGTATAGCAAAACCGCCTGCAAAAAGGAAAAGGATTGTTAGGACTATTAAGAATTTATGATTTTTTATAATCGGATAGGCGCGACATTCTTGTCGGACCATTCGCGGGTTCGTCCGCCGTCTGCAATGAAAGCGCGGTTGCGCAACCGCGCTTTCGCCGGGTAGGTGCGAATTTATTCGCACAAAAAAACGGGTAGGCTAGAGCCCTTGCTCTGGCACTGCCAAAAACATTTTATTTCGCCGCGATGGGTCGTCTTATTCCTTGGTTTCTAGCCGGACAAAGCCACCCACTTGTCATTCCCGCGAAATAGTAGGAGGCTTGCCAGCCGAAGCTTTGCCCTCCTTCGCTGAAGCTACGGAGGGCAGCCTTCCATTTCCGACTTGCTGCGCACCTTCGGTGCTTGCTCGTCGCAAAGCGAAGGCTGGAATCTGTGAACGTGGTACCAAGATTATTCTTGGTAAGCAGCTGAACAAAACCACTCTATAAACTTTTTACTTTTCACTATTAACTATCTTTTTAATATCCTTATAACTCTCTATCCTTTCAGTCCATCCCACAGCACCTTCCACAGCACCCGCATCGTATCAGCTATTGCCTTGTTTTCGATGATCACCCCGTTTTTTTCAGCACCAAAAGCCATAATCGACACCTTGTCCTGATAGACATTGACCTCTGTAGCAAATCGCCCGTATTTCTTAGGTATGAAACGCAGATCGCGCATATCTTTTCGGTTGCGCTTTTGGTAGTCACGAGCCATTTCCGTCTCCGTGGTAATGATCCAGTTTTTCGTCTGCTGCCCTACCCGACGCGCCGGATAATCGTCTACATAGCCCTCCATGCCAGAAAAAACTGACGGATAGTCACTAAAGCCGTAAATCACACTGCTCTCTGTACCTACCAAAGTATCTTCGTACATAGTCTTCAGACCCTCAACCCCCTCATAAAAACTCACCTTTGGCATTTCAACAGAAGGATTTTTGTGAGACTGGAATTGCGGCAGCAGAGTTTTTAAGCGTTGACGATAATCTTGCAATTTGCTTTCTTTCTTCGCCAAAAAGCGGTCCAGCATCTCCGGCTCAATCATCTGGAAATGGATAATACCAGCTTTTTCTTGTTTGGATGCCAACCCCATTTTGATCAGCCGGCCCAAAATCAAATAAGTGTGTACTCGTTTAAATTCGGCCTTTCTGGCAATTATCGAAGCCGGTTTATTACCTAGCTCCAATGCCGTCAGATAAACTTTAGCCTCATCAGAATTCAAGCCGATATCTTGAAGAAAGTGTTGTAGCATGATTGTGTTGTTACGATGTTATAACAGCTCTATTATAGCTTATATACTAGGCTAAATCAAGATTTTCTGTCGAGCTGTTACCAACTATTTACAAGACTATGAAATATATGATACACTTCTGTCAAGAAAACGCACTTTTTAACCAAAAAACGATGAAAAAAGCTAAAACACTTTCCGCCCTGTTGTTTCTCATCACACTACTGATGTCTGGTTGTTTTTTGCAACCCAAAAAAGCGGAAAAACCAGTGACCAAAATCGGCTTTATCGGACCACTGACTGGCGATGGAGCCAGTTGGGGCGCCGACAGCAAAAATGGCCTAGCTCTAGCAGCTAGTGAATTAGGTGACATCCAAGTCATCTATGAAGATGCGGCTTGTAGCGGCCAGCAAGCAGCCACTGCTGCCCAGAAATTGATCAATATCGACCATGTACAATTCATCATTGGCGGCATCTGCAGTGGAGAAACGCTGGCTGCTGCCCCAATCGCCGAAGCTGCCCGAGCGGTTTTGGTTTCCCCAGCTTCCGAAAGCCCCGATATCAGCCAAGCTGGCGACTATATCTTTCGGACATGGCCGTCAGCCGACAGCGGCATTCGCCTAGTCGGGCAGGAAATAAAAGATAAATTTCAACGCGTCGCGCTGATATCCGAGCAAGACGAATTTGGCATGGGCAACCGAAAAATCCTGCTGGACATCTGGGAGGAGGAAGATGTCATCGATGAAACATATCTACCGGGTAACAAAGATTTTCGCACAGCTCTAGCTAAAATCAGGACATTTGCACCGCAAGCCATCTTCATGAACCATCACACCGACGAAACCGCTCTGGCCATATTGCAGCAGATAAAAGAGGCTGGCTTAGATCTGCCCATCTATACCAATACCAATGGTAGCAGTGAAGGATTGGCTAAAGAAGCCAATAATCTAGCTCAAGGCCTGACCTTCCCCGAGCTGCCCACCGATCTAACCGGTGATTTCCAGCAGAAATTCACTAGCAAATTTGGCCAGCCCCAAGCCATGCTGCGCGTCGCCGCCACTACCTACGATACCGTATATTTACTTCACAAGTTAATCTCTGAATATGGCTACGATGCTACTCAAGTTAAAGATGCCCTCTACCAAACAGAATATAGCGGTGTAGTCGGCAAATACCAATTCGATAAGAACGGTGATTTAGTGGGGGCGGGATATAGGTTACGAAAGTATCCACAATAAGCGCTTTTATTTTCTTTTTTAACTATTAACCAATGTAGCCGAGGATGATCATCCTCGGCTACAAACTTCATTTTATCCGTTATTACCGTTCATCGCCTACCTCATGAAGCCTTCCCACCTTCGCTCACCTGCGGTGAGCTATGGCGGGCACAGCGGCTGCGCGATTATCCTCCTTCGCCCCATCTTTCGTTAAAACTTCAGAGGGCAAGCAAGGCTACGGAGGACAGGCGGAATCGCGCCTACAATCACTGGTTAACTCTTGGCTGCCCTGTTATCACCGTTATCCCCGTTATCACTGTTACTACTGTTTACCGCTCGCTTGTGCGACAAACTCACCTTACCGGTCATTTTGTCGATAGAAATAATCTTCACTTTCAGCTTGTCACCCAGCTTCACCACATCTTCCGTCCGGTTGACCCGATGGTCAGCGAGTTCGGAGATATGTACTAAGCCTTCTTTGCCCGGCAAGTACTCCACGAAAGCACCGAAGTCAGTGGTTTTCTTGACTATACTATCAAATACTTCGCCGACCTGTGGCTCATAAACAATCTGCTTAATCCAAGTCATGGCTCTATCGGCAGCTGCCGCATCGGTAGCTGTGATACAAACAAGACCATCATCCTCAATGTCGATATCGACTCCGGTTTCTTCGGTGATCTTTTTGATCACTTCGCCACCGCGGCCAATCACCTCGCCGATCTGTTCTGGCTTAATCTGCAGTGAGTAAATCCGTGGCGCGTAAGGAGACAGATCAGCTCTCGGCTTAGCGATCACTGCGTCCATCGCATCGAGAATCTGCAACCGCCCCTCATGGGCCTGAGCAAAAGCCGCCTTAAACATCTCTATGGTCAGCCCAGAAGTCTTCACATCCATCTGGATAGCTGTAATTCCTTGCCGCGTTCCAGCTACTTTGAAATCCATGTCACCACCGAAGTCTTCCAGATCCTGCAGGTCGGTGATCACTTTATAATTGCCTTTATCATCGCTCATCATGCCCATAGCAATGCCACCAACAGCCTCTTTGATCGGCACACCAGCGTCCATTAGCACCAAGCTGGAACCGCAAGTCGCTGCCATAGAAGAAGACCCGTTAGAACCCAATATCTCCGTCACCAGACGGATGGTATAAGGAAACTCTTCCTTGCTTGGCAAAACTGGCATAAGCGCCCGCTCCGCCAAAGCACCATGGCCGATCTCCCGGTTGCCGGTAAACAATCTGTTAGAAGTCTCGCCGACAGCGAAAGGCGGAAAATTATAGTGGTGCATATATCTTTTGATCGTCTGATCGCCGTCCTCTAGACCATCGAGGATCTGAGCATCACCCGGCGAGCCAAGAGTCGCAATCGTCAGGCCTTGGGTCTCACCCCTATTAAACAGGGCTGATCCGTGCACACGCGGGATTATCCCTACGGAAATATCTAGCGGACGAATTTCCTTGATTCCTCTATCGCCGACTCTCTTATCGCTTTCCATAATATCTTTGCGAATCAGCTTTTTAAACAATTTCTCGCAGGCTGGTTTTACCTCCGCCACCAGCTCGCTATCTTCTCCGGCTTTGGCAGCAAAATCTTCTTGTAATTTGCTCTTAAGACCCTCCATAGCACTGAAGCGCTCTTTTTTATCAGATATTCCCAGCGCCGAGTGAAAATCCTGCTCGCTAGCAATAATAAACTCCCACACCTGCGGATCCGGCTCGGGAGAGACAAATTCTTCTTTGGTACTGCCGATCTCCGCCACAATTTTCTCAATGAAATCCACTACTGGCAGAAGTTGGCTAGTAGCAAAAACAATTGCTTCCAAAATTTTCTCTTCTGGTACCTGCTTAGCGCCCGCTTCCAGCATTACCACCCGGTCTTTGCTGATGGAAACAATCATATCTAACTCAGAACTATCCCGCTGATCAGCGGCTGGATTGAGAACAAGCGCTCCATTTATCAGCCCAATACGGCCGGTAGCCAGTGGCCCATTCCAAGGAATATCAGAAATGGCCACAGCCACAGAGGCCGCCAACGCTGCCACGATATCCGGGTCGCTCT
>Ga0265297_10008354_pt1 | contig 13841 bp, 11 predicted proteins | sample Munlanlwell13791_FD_192502 | JGI IMG/M metagenome (GOLD analysis project Ga0265297, IMG submission 192502) | Leachate microbial communities from a municipal landfill in Southern Ontario, Canada - Leachate well 137-91 | ecosystem: Engineered > Solid waste > Landfill > Unclassified | place... | reverse complement strand
AGTTATCATAATATAGCCGTTATATTAATTAAATATCCATTTTGTTCAATTGGACTAGAATAACAGGCATAAAAACCGCTCGTTGTAATTCCGCTGGGAGAAGCATCATATAAATATTGGCCGGTAGAAGGAGGTTGAATTGATAAAGTAACATTTGGGGGGGAAACAAAACCAGATGTAAAAGAAAACATTTGCACATCTACACCGCTTACAATTCCACTCTTATATGAAATACTAAAAAATCCAGAACCACTATGGATAGTATAATTATTAGTTACATTAATAGTATTATTAGTAACATTTGTAACACTTACCCCCAACCCCGTAGGAATATTCTTTAAACTATTCCAATTAATAGGAAAATATGTCTGCGCAACTGGCGTCAGTTGATACCCATTAGAATTTCCTAGAACATTAATTCCCGAATTCACCAAACTATAATAGTAAGAAACGCTAGGTCCGCTTGATGCACTGAAAAAAGTCGTCAATGCTACTAATTCATTCCCAATAACACCGCAAACAGGATCGCCGCTATCCCCCCCGATTGGCAATTCGTAAAATCCCGAACGATATAACTCACTGCTTTGACTAATATTAATGTTAGAATTAAACGGTGCGTTTGTTTGTCCAATCAATGCTTTTTCTTCCTGATCCGTAAACAACATCGGTATTCCGCTAGTATTAAAATAACCCGTGAATCCACTAGAAAAAACCTTGGCATAACTAATATTGCCTGTAACATCCCCACTTAATACGCCAATTCTTAAGTCAGTCCCCGCGATATTAATATCCCCCGAAAGTCCTCCACTAACGACATTGTTGTTAAGATCAACCCATCTCATTATTCCCGTGATAGGAAAATGATTTGCCATAAGAACGTGGCGAGGGGAGATGAGAATGCCGCCCCGCTGATTCGCGCCCTGACTATTCCAAACACTAATTGGAGTTAAATCAATTCCATACGCCCAACAACCTGTATTGCGAATATAAGTCGCAGTAGTATGATTGACGAAAGAAAAGATTTGTTTGTTCCCGGTAGTGGCGGTTAATCCCCAAATTCTTTTATCAATATCGCGGTTTAGGTCGGGAAGAGGAATCGCGGAATAATCTAATTGGCCGTAGGGGTTAAATTCCGCGAGTTTTCCGGCCTGAGTTACTTGCCCGCCCGCATATCCCGTGCCAACTTCGCGCCCACTCACTAGAAAATTTCCACTAATATCCATCGTCCCCGCTGAAATCCAAATAGGGGTATTTGAACCCATTCCATCTTGCACGGGAAGAAGCGCATTAGATATGCCGGAATTCCCACTTCCAACGTGGAGAAGTTCCCCATAAGTATCTTTTATCTTTTTTCCTGAAAGCGTGGCCATATTATTATAAATTACACCATTAAAGATAACAAAAATTGATTAATTTCTAAAAATAAACTGAACATTTGGTTATTCACTGAATTTAGAATGCCATATCAACATAAAATAATACAAACGATTCAATTACCGCCAGAACTTGCATGGAATTTAGAACAAAAATTACACAGAATTGTTGAGTGGGCACAATATTTACCCAAACAACATTTCGGCGGGAGAACAGAATGCTATAAATTAGAAAACTTAAATGAAATTTTGGCAATTTGGGATCGTGAAATCACTCAACTAAAGAATAAATCAGAATTATTATAAATAACCGTTGGCTGAAGAATGAAGTTTCCTCCGGGCAATAATTTGTCAACGCTTGATACTTCCAAATACGATTCGCTTAATTTTTGCCTGATGCCGTTGAGGAATAACATAGTATAACTGGGAATAAATTTGCCTGAACCAAAAATAGATGAATCACTTCCGCGAATTTCAACAAAATATGAAGGGATCTGAGTTACGGTTAAGTTCCCGGTAGATCCCCCAAACAAATCGGTGGAATTTAAGAAATATGCCCCACTGCCACTCAATAGATAGTCGCTACTTCCATTTTCAACGCTAGAATAATCCGTAGAACCCATCAATTTTTGACCATTATAATAGATAACAGAATTAGAACTTGCGCCACTAATTTGGGTGAGTCCTGTTACCCCGTCGCTCCATGAAAAGGGTGCTGAATCCCAACTATCTGACACTGTATCCCAAAAATAACCGCTGCCTGCGTGAGAATATCCGGTTATTACAACTTGTTGATTGAGAGGAACATAATCATAATTTACTTCGTCCGAAATTGAGTAGTTGCCCGTGCTATTAACATTGAATCCAGTTAAAGTATAATCAAATTCCAAGGTATTAACCGGAGCATATAGATTACCATTCGACACGATAACTCCGCTATTCTGATAAACAAAATTATTAAAAACTAAAATGCCTGAAGTATAGTTGGAATTATTATTACTTTTGACCATATTATATGCACTATTTTGGCCAAGGCGCACCCCGCTTAACTCATTAAATAAGCATGTTGCAAAATAACAGCTAGAAACATCAGAATTATTATCATAAGAAAAGAGATAACTAACCGCGTCATATCCGAATGTCTGAACATAGTCCCAATCAACGGTGGTCGTTGGTGCGCCGCCTGTTAAAATAGTTGTATTAACAATCCCAGATTGAAAAGTGACTCCGCTCAAATAAATTACCCCCGTCAATGGTGTTGGACCAATAAAACCGACATAATAGTTTCCAAATTCGTCGATTAAATTTCCGGTTTGTATAGCACTGTATCCCGTAATTCCCGAAAACGAAGAAACTAAGCCTGTTAATGTCCCCGTGGTTTGCATAATTTGTATGGTCCCCGACGTTACATTAGTAGAACTTATATTGCTCACTACCCCCGAATTCAGGTAAGAAACGTCCGATGCAGTCAAAGATGTATTAAATATCAGAAAATCAGACATCCAACCAGTAAAACCACATTCATTCGCATAAGGTAGTGAATCGCTATGCCCGATTTGCCAAGTATCACCATTGAAAATATAATCAGAGTTAATAGGAAAAGTCTGCGAATTGAGTTGTGAATTGAAAAAGTCATACTGTCCAAGCATCACAGTATCTTGGCCCAAAACTACCGAAATTGAGTTTCTTTCTGCCAAAATGGTTGGAAGTGTGGAAATCTCGACGCCGCTAGGGCCGTAATACTCAAAATATAGCTTGTTGGCTGCATTAATGCCGAAAGTAAAGCCGCGATAGGCAAAACTCGCTCCCACAAGTCCCGTGTCGGCGCAAGAGAACAATACGTTGTTGGTTTTCGCCGCTTTTTGTGCCACGGTCAAGAAGGACAGGTTTGAGCCCGAGAAAAGGCCACTACTTGAATTATTGATGGTGATATATTGACCTCCCGTGAAGAACCCGCTGCCGGAATAGTTCCAAAAGTCTGAATTGTAAGCATTTACTGTGCCAGAATAGCCCGAATTGGCAAAGGGGACGCTTTGGACAACGCCCGAACCAGATTGCGCGAAATCATAGAACACTTTGAAAGTTGCCAAGGGCAAATTTGTGTAGTTTTCAAAGAAATAATTAATGCCGGAAGTCATTTTACGCCTTTTACCTTTTATTGAATTACACAGAAAAAGCTATTGACAAAGTAGTATTTCTAGTATAGAATTGATTCTTTATGGACGGAATAAAAGTTTTAAGTCTTTTTGATGGGATTAGTTGTGGACAAATTGCTTTAGAAAGAGCGGGGATAAAAGTAAATAGTTATTTTGCAAGTGAAATTAAAAAACACGCTATAATTACTACTCAAGCGCGCTACCCAAGCACAATACAACTAGGAGATATTACTAAAATTTCATATAGAGATGGAGTGCTATATACGAATAATGGTAATTTTAACGTAGGAACTATTGATCTTCTCCTTGGCGGATCACCTTGCCAAAATTTTTCTATCGCTAGAATATCAAACGGTTTTATCCGTGACGGATTAGATGGCGATAAATCTAAATTATTTTATGAATATCTAAGATTAAAAAAGGAAATCACGCCAAAGCACTTTTTACTTGAAAATGTAAGAATGAAGAAAGAATCCAAAGAGCAATTGGATGATTATCTAGGCGTAGATGGAATGTTAATTGACTCCGATACAATTAGCTATCAAAAACGACCGAGAATCTATTGGACAGATATTCCTAATTTAACAATTCCTACGAATAAAAATATTAACTTTCAAAACCATAAAGATAATAACCACGATTATTGTAAGCAATTTAAAGTAAATAAAACCCCAAGTCGCGAAAGAATGTGGAATAAAGGACAATCAACTAGTTCGATGAGAAGTTCTTGTGCAAATATCACAAAATCGGATAAAATTTATTGTGTTACCTGTGATCAAGATCGTGCGCCAAATAGCGGATTGATAGAATTTGAAGATTTCTGTCGTTATCTCACTACTAGAGAATTGGAAATCGCGCAAACATTGCCGGTTGGATATACAAATGGTTTATCAATTCGCCAAGCACAAGATGTTATTGGTGACGGTTGGACGGTAGATGTAATCGTGCATATTCTTAAAAATCTTCCAGAAGAATGGAAAAATTAAGGTAATTCAAAAAGGTTACTCGGGAAATCCTCAAAACCAAAACTCGCTACGGCATTAAAATTATAACTATCTCCCTTATCCCCGCCAATAATTGTCTTTTCTACCGTATTACTCTCCAAAAACGTCTGATTAAAATAATTAGCTATAATACTTTTAGATATATTCTTCAAATTAGCAGTTTGGTCCGCACTATCTACTGAAACCGCCGTGCCCTGAACACTAATTTTTCCTCTTAACTTGCTTTCAATATCAAAAATCTTAGTGCCATTATTAAGTGTTTGAATTGGGATTTGCAAATCAATAATTGGAACTATACTAACTGTGTATTTCATATCGCGGAAATCATTAATATATGGATATTTTAAGTTTTGAAAACTAATACTAATACTAACTGTAGCGGCGCGTTCGTTGAAATCAACATTATAGCTAGTAGGATAAGGATTAAGCGTAATTGAACCCCCATATTCATCAACTAGGGCGGAATTACAGATTGCTACAAGATCAAGGCTATCATACACGCCTAGAACATGATCCCACCGCGCTTTTTGCCCATTATATCCCTTAATTGTGCCCTGTAAATTTACGGTATAATTTTCGGGCAAATCTTCATAGTTGGTTGTGGTATCAAATTCAAAATAAGCATTCCCTGCCATAACATCAGAAGTATAAGATATAGAAAAAGTAATACTATTATCCTGATCTACCTCATTAATATCTTTATTGAGATAATTGGGGTTTAGACTAACATTTTCATTAGTAGAACGAATTAGTGCGGTAAGGGCAAGTGCGTATAAATCAAGTGTGAGGAAATACGCGCGAGTTTCGGCCAAAGTAAGATCCATGCAACCAACGACACTACCATTTAAATCTACTGTATAAAATCCTTGCTCCTCATTATAATTAATGTTGGCTGTTAAATTAAGTGTCGGATAACCTTGGCCCGCTTCATTAAGTGTGTATCTTTTTACTAATGAATAAGTTGCGTTAAATCTATCTACAATTTCCTCAACGCTCTTTAGACACGGCGCGAGATTAGAATATTGAATAAATATAGGTTCAATGATATTCTGCGGGATGAAACTTGATTGACTTTCTACATAATATTGTGCGTTTTGTAGTGCGTTTGACGCCCCATTAGATGTATTGAAGCCGCCCGCGCTAACTGTATGAGTGATTTCTACCGTGCCGTCTGGTTGCTCCGAATAATTAATTTCATTAGAGGGATTTATGACGCCGAAAACGCCAGAAAAGGCATCTTCGTTATAGGACTCTAAAGTAACAGTAAAAGGAACCGCGCGGTAAAATTTGTTTGAATCTATGTTAATATTAGTAATTCGGCAATACGTCTTTTCTTCAACTAAACTCGCGCCGTCATAAATCTGCATCGTTTGAAAGTCGGGAGTGAAATTATTAACTAATTGACTAGTTTTTGCCACGAGTCCCGCGAAGTCTCCTGTGCAAATTCCTGTTAATTGACCTACAATTTGAAATACTTCTTTTTGTGCCCATTGAGTGCCATATCTTACGGGGTCCACCGAACGAGACATGGCGGAAATGACGCCTAAGTTGGCCGTCATTACATTTTGTCCATTATAAAACACGTCGCTCATTTTGCCTTTTGCCTTTATTGAAATTACACAGAAAAACTACTTGACAAAATAGTATTTTTGCTATAAAATGGTTGAACAATTATGATTCTTGGAGAAAAAACACAAAAAGATAGAATATTAGTTTGGTTTTCTTGCGGAGCGGCAAGCGCGGTAGCAGCAAAATATACCGTAGAAAAATACAAAAACACAAACAATGTAGTTGAGGTAATCTATTGCGACACCTTGAAATATGAGCATCCCGACAATATGCGTTTCTATAAAGATGTCGAAAAATGGATTGGACAAGAAATAAAATTACTAAAATCTGACGAATTTGAAGATATTTATGATGTTTTTTATAAAGTGAAATATATCGCCGGAATTGCAGGCGCGGCTTGCACGACACGCTTGAAAAGAGATGTCCGAAAAGCGTATGAGCGAGAAGGCGACACACATGTTTTTGGATTTACCGTTGACGAACAAAAGAGAATTGAAAGATTTATACAAGGTAATGCGGGGTTGTTTTGCGATTGGATTTTAGCAGACAACAACATTACCAAAAATAACTGTTATTCCATTCTTCGTGCCGCAAATATTGAATCACCTGCCATGTATAAATTGGGATATAAGAATAATAATTGCTTTGCTGGGCATGAAAAATTCATTACGCAAAACGGATCAAAATCATTTTATGATACGATAGATACAACACAAACGGTTTTAACATCAAACGGGTGGGAAGATGGGGTCGTTTCTAATTTTGGTGAGCAGGAAATTTGGGAACTTGTAGTGGAAAGAAATAAATCTAGATTTTTAATTGAAACCACCAAAGATCACGAGTGGATTGTCCCAAAATATCTCAATCAATCACAAGGCACCGTAATTTGCACAACAGAAAAACTCCCTATAGGTAAGAACGTTTTACCAAATTTCATTAAATACTCATCAGTAATTCCCGATTCGGAAGCAATAAAACACGGTTTCGTATTCGGAGACGGCACGATATACACAGGTAAAACGCAAAAACACACATATTCTAAAATTCAATTTTGTGGAGAAAAGAAAGAATTATCAAGAATTATCTTTAATAAAGAAGATCCAAGAACCATTCATGGGTTAGACAAAAATTGGAAAACTCTTCCATTAATTACCGCTTCGCAAGAATATAAATTGGGATTTTTAATAGGACTTCTTGCATCTGATGGGCAAGTGGTAAAGGGTGGAGTTTCTATCAGTAACGCAAGTCTGCAAAACGCCAATAATATCGCGGAAATTGCAAAAAGTTTGGGTATTTTTGTAAATTCCATACGATCAATAATTAGAGATACAAATTACAAGAAAGACGCAAAACTTTCAACCGTTACATTCCCTAGTTGTTGCATTAATCCAAATTGGTTACTTCGCACCGCGCATAAAGGAAAATTTACCAAAAAATGCACCAGACCAAAGGGTTTTAAGATAATTTCCGTAACAGCAACGGGTAAAACTCAAGATGTATTTTGTTTGACTGTCCCCAATATAAATAATTTTACGCTATCGAACGGAATGTTGACCAGAAATTGTATCGGGTGCGTAAAGGGCGGTGCGGGATACTGGAATAAAATTCGCGAAGATTTTCCTGAATATTTTGATAAAATGGCAAAATGTTCCCGCGATTTGAATGTAAAATTAATTAAAAATAAAGGAGTTCGCATTTTTCTTGATGAATTACCAAAGGGGGTCGGACGTTACGAGAAAGAAAAAGATATTGAATGTGGGGTGCAATGCACTTTACCGAAACATTTACAAGAAATAACCGTTGACACAGAATGAATTTGTAGTAATGTTTGTTATATGAAGACTGCTAAAACCAAATCGGAAATCAGATTTGACCATAAACTTAAACGATTCATACTCAATGGAAAACGCATATCGGAGGCACAGGCACACGAACGATGGGACGCTTGTGATTCTGATTGGACGCAAGGTGCATATCTTGAAATGGCACTAAGGGTAATGATACAAAGACATTAAAATGAACACCTTACCTATTAAATTATCCATTACTCTAAATGATCGCCGCACCAAATCGCAAAAACGGGCGTTAATTGAAGAAATTCAAGATGCCGTTGAGGAACGATTAGAGTTGCTAGATCAAAACGAAAATGGCAACGGTTCGGGCAAAACAAAATATGGAACACATAAAATTGGGCATATCTTAATTGAATCACCAGTTGGAACTTATGAAATTTGTGGAGAATAAAAATGAGAATTGCCATCCCAAACGGAAAAGGAGAATATCATCTATTGACAAATGTGGGGCTTCAATGCGGAGATAGGGCATTCCCGCTAACTTTTCAGGTTGGACTCCTCTTACAGAAGAAGAATTTTGTAACGATGGAGTAAGGATGGTCGAAAAGATGAAATTTACAACAAAACAATTAGCAAGAAATTTTTGTAGAAAAAACGACTTCGCATTATGACTTCGGCAAACGTAACTGAATTTACTATCTACAACTCGGAGGGAGAAAGCGTGGGAAAACATTATCAACATGCGTATTGTAAGCCTCATTGGGAAGATTTGTTCGCATTTTCTCCATTAGATAAATATACAATTAAAATGTGGGGATATGACGAGGAAGAAGAGTATTGGGAAAACGAACCAATGAATCTTAAAGAATTTCTAATTAGATGTCATGTGAAAATTCCTGAATAAATGACACTTCTCTTTATCTCTTTTCTAGCTTTCCTTCAAAACGTAACCTTCTCTCTTGTTTCCCGTTCGCGTAACCGCGATAATTTAACTTATCACGCCATCTCAGCTATTCTAGCTAATTTTGTTTGGTTCTTCACCTTCCGGGAATTGGTGACTCACGATATGAATTGGACATTGTTTGTTCCTTATACTTGTGGAACAGTTTTAGGATCTCTGTTTGGGGTGAAAATTTCAATGAAGATTGAAAAGTGGATTGGCGCGGTTTAGCCAAAACAGATCACACCATTTGTTCCCACTACTAAACTAAAATTATTATTGAATTGATCCAAAGAATAGTCGCATGAAACAATGTAGTCTCCTGTGCAAAAATCAATATAATTATACGCAAAAGTTAAATAATCATCCATAGTCTTCGTTTTATTCCCCACTACATGAATAGCTAAACTATATGGCAAGACATTAAAATTCGCGCTAACTTGCTTCAACTCATAAAGGCGCGGAACTATCACATTAGAAGACAAATAAGTTCTTTCAACATTAGAGCATGTTTTTTCTACTTTTTTGAATCCATCCGTCGTTATTCTTGTTGGATCGTCGGTATAAGTTGAATTATAATTAACAGTTCCGGCGCGGTTATTCTTAGAAACGGAATTATTAACTAAATAAATGTTAGATTCAGCAGTTGGCGATAAATAATAAACATTATAAAAACTGTCTAGTCGTGTAGGAATGCCCGCCTTTACTGAATTTGTCCAGAATGAATTCGCGTTAGTTTGCTTGGTATAATCATCAATAAGACCATAGCCGATTATCTGCCCATTTTCACTAACTTGATTAACTCCATTAGTATCTTGATTAATTGTATTAGTATATGCCCACATTGCGCCAGACTGAAAGAAAATATCATCACTATAAGTCACACTATATGTTGCGTAGCCTTCGCGGGGGATTTCTGTTACATTACGGATAACTTGGCGGTCAAATAATGGGTTATTGTTCGGGTCGTCATTATAGTCATTGTAGATAGCATCGCAGCGGGCAAAACTACTACTAATATCAGAGCGCAAATCTGACATGATAGAATCAAATACGTTATACTTGCCGCGATACTCCGCCGTTTCACTAACGGTTGTTACTCCATCGTTTCCAAAAGTAAATTTATGATTGCGATAAAATAAATAGCCGGTTCTATCTACTAATTCGTAATTTTTAGTAAACGCGCATTTGTTAGTTATCTTGTTGTAATTTTCGGTATATAATAAGTTATATGGGGATAAACCACTCCAATAAAATCCTGTTAAATCGGCAGAATTTAGTAAGTTTGATGCTAATTGTTGCGCGAGAGTAATACTAACGGCGTCGGCGGCGGTAATAAATCTAACGTCTATATTGTGCGAATAACTCTTTTTTTGTTGAGTAATGTTAGTTGTAAAAGTTTCGCTTAATGAATCTAAGAATTTATATTGCCCGGTTTGAATTCCGCTATAATTTGCATCGTTAGGGAAGTTTAACGCGCCATCTTCAAATACAGTGAATGTTGCTTGATATTGGTCGGTTCTAACATCGATGGAAGGATCAAAACTTAATGAATCTAAGTAGCCCGAACCAAAATAAACTCCATTAATGAAAACATCTTCCCAATCGCGGGTGTATGCAGTTGTATATGCTTCAATTCTGCTTGTTATGCCCGAAACACCCAAAGAATTTGTGAGGTCTAATACATAACCCTCGATTGAGATATTCTTGGTAATTTTATAGCGGAATACGTCGTCGCCGAAGAAATTAACTTGGCGGTCCAAACCCATTGCGGAGGCGTTTTGGATAATCATCGTTTTAAGGAACTCCAATTACAGCACTTGGCGGCGGTGGAATAGTATTAGTCTTTCTTTCTACCGTGACAACCCGATCAGTTAAACGAGCATAATTCACAGCAAGATTATTAATGTCTTGAAGAAAACTATCTATATTTTCGTCTGTTCCCGCAATATTAATATTTACTTGAACGGGCGGCGCGGTAACAACTTCCGGCATAGATTGAGCATTTTGCACCTGTTGAGTTTTGGGATTATTGGTAATAACCTGTGGAATAGATAAAACGCTAAGTTTATCAGCAAGTTGAATTAATTTATCAATAGGTAAAGTAGGAGAAATTACATTATTATACTTATCCGCTTGATTTATTAGTTTTTCCTCGGGTGAACGATTGTCCTGTTTCTTCTGGCCGAAACCAAATGATAATCCCAAATCTGGAATGGTAATAATGGCGTTCGCTGCATTAATATTAGCGGTTTCAATTTTTTGCTGAACAATTTTTGCAACGTCATTTGCCGCGCCCGCTAATGGACGATTGCTAGACATTGAAGTAACAAACGCCTCTAAATACTTGCTAACTGTTTCCAATAATGCTTTACTTGGCAAGTCTGCGACCGCACTCATGCCACTTATTTGTTTTTGAACTTGAGAAATGCCAGAAAAATCATTAGTTTGAATAGCTTTTTCTATAGCTTTATTAATTTGCGACTGTAATTGTTCACTAGAAGAAATAACTCTATCCGAACCAGATTTGGCAGATAATTGAGTTCCTTCTAAAATGCCCCCGATTACTTGTTCTGTCGTGTTCGCGGCAATAATTCTATTTTCTGACAATCCTTGATTGGCGGCAGATTGATTTTTAGTATATTTGCCTTGAATTTTCTGCTGCTGCGCTATTGATAGTCCCAATAAATTAAAGAATTGTTCATCATTAGCGCCCTGTTGGCGGCGTGCAGAGGAACGAGACAACGCACTAGCAAAATTATCTTTTCCGCCCGGTTTTAAAATTAAAGAACCAAGTGTTTGAGTTGTTTCTTGAAGGGTGTCTGCAAAAGTTTTTAAGAATTTGGTTGCGTCATCTGCATTCTTATCTGCAAAAAATGCCCCCTTTGGCAGCGCAAGAGACAAAGATCCGCGCTGAAAATCTTCTACTTTTTGTTGTGCCTCTTTGCCTGCTTTACCCAAATCAAAGGCAGCTTTACGATACGCCTGAATAAATGTAGTTAAAGCATCAGGCGATTCTTGAAGTTTGGTTAGAAAGCGTCCCAAATCAGTATCAATCTTTATTCCTGATTGACTGAGAATATCAGAAACAGTTTTAGTCTTTTTAGCAAAGAATAATAAACTATCAGAAGCCGCATCGGTATTCTCAATAATATTATTGGCTATCTCTTTTAATTTTGATCCCGTGGCAAAATCTGAAGTATTTAATTGTCCACTGAAATCGCCACCCAAACCAGTAACAATATCCGTAGCATTTTTAAAAGGATTCAATCCTCCCCCTTGTTGTAAATTTACTATAGCACCTAAAGGGGTAGAGCCAAGTAATGTATAAAACCCCCTTGCAATTTCGCTATATATTTTTTTCTTTTCCGCCCCTTCAAACAAGGAAGAAAAATCAATAGATTTACCTTGTAAATTAACCAATTGTTGCTGTCTTGCGCTCTCTTCATTTAATATCCCGCGCTTTTCATCAAAAGTCTTAGCAGAAAGGAACTTATCCCTTAATGTGGCAGGCAATTTAGTCACTTCCTTTGTTAAGTTTTGTTGTGCTTTATTGAGTTGCTTTTGAGATATGGCACCATTTTGAACATCTTGAAGAAGACCGTCATAACTAGATTGCAGGGTTAATACTGATTCTGTGAGTGTATTAAATTTATTAAGGTTATCGCTAACATTATTGAATCTTTTTTGAACGTCGGGAAGGTCGCTAACAAACGAGGTTAATATGTCATCAAAAGAGAATAATGCAGCGGCGGTAGCAGCTAACCCCCCTGCAATTGGGCCACCTAATGCCGCGCCTGTTGCGCCATAACCAATAACATTTCCTAATCCTTGTAAAATAGATCCTCCTTGGCGCGTCCCGGGAGAATCGCTACCAATAAAATTAGAAATGCCCTCACCAATAAACGGCGCTGCCAATCCAACTCCCAACGCAGTTCCCCGTCCCAATCTAGATGTTTTAGTAGTAACGCTTGTTCCCGCAGAAGCATTACCAGCCTGAGTTAATCCAACCTGACTAGATAAAACCCCATTTTGAGCTTGCATTGTTGCAAGAATTTGATTTTCAACAATTAAACGCCCCTCATTTAATCCAATTAGTGTTTTTAAATTTTGAACAGTAAACGTGCTAACTTGTTTTAATAACCGGAATGCGACACTGGCAACCAAAAACGCCCCCGGACCAGTAACAGATGCACCAATTCCCTTTAGAATAGATTGCCCGATTTTAAGACCTAGTTTTTCCCCGTCACTTGATCCATCTTTACCAGAATTATTAATTAAGTCGGATATAAAATTAAATTGTTTTAATCCTCCCCTTAATTGATCTTCAAAAAGGTTAGAGCCTAATCCTGCCAAATCTTGTTTTAAATTACTGCCCGCGATTTGAAGAAGTGATGATAGCGATTCATTTAAATCTTTAACTCGTTTATCTGCTAACCCCGTGCTATTCTCCGCTGCCTTAACAGACCTATCATAGATGCTAAATTCACTCCCCAAATCAGACATAATAGCTTTGAATTGGTTAATTTGGAAAACACCAGCGGTAATTTCTGAGATATAAGATTTTTGCTTATTACTTAAAGAGTCATAGTTTTTAGCTAATTTTTGCAGAATAGAAACAGCCCCTTCATTTTCTCCAATATCTATAACACCACCTAACGCTTCTCTTACTTTTGTTCTATCTAATCTAGTGAAAATAGTTTTTAATGAGTTGCCAATAACACTCTCGGAACGCCCCGTGATTTGTTTCGCCGAGGCAATAATTCCCAATAGATCATTAAATTCTACACCTGCATCGGCGGCAGCACTTCCCACCCGACTTAAACCCTGAACTAATCCGCCTGCACTTGTCGCGGCAACAGCATCAACAGCGGCCAATTTATCAGTAACTTCGGCAGCGGTTAATCCCTCTTTAGCATACGAGTTTAGTGCGGTTGTTAACCCCTCAACAGCAATAGTCGATTCAATACCGCTTAATCTAACTAAATTTTGCGCCGCCGTAATTC
>Ga0265297_10008353_pt1 | contig 13842 bp, 11 predicted proteins | sample Munlanlwell13791_FD_192502 | JGI IMG/M metagenome (GOLD analysis project Ga0265297, IMG submission 192502) | Leachate microbial communities from a municipal landfill in Southern Ontario, Canada - Leachate well 137-91 | ecosystem: Engineered > Solid waste > Landfill > Unclassified | place... | reverse complement strand
AACGCTAAAAAAAGAAGACGGACATATCGATTGGCATAAACCAGCGGTGGAAACCGAACGGATGATCCGGGCCTATAACCCATGGCCCGGCACCTATGCCATCCTAGACAAGACGACAAGCAGCCGGACTGTCAAAATATTGGCCGTAGAGCACAAACCAATCCCATTAAACGGGCGTAAACCAGGCGAATTATTCCTCGATGACAAACGGATAGCCGTCCAGTGTGGACAAGATTCTTTAGTTATATTAAGATTACAAATTGCCGGGGGTAAGGCGCTCAGCGCCGCCGACTTCTTAACCGGCAATTCCAGCCTGATCGGCACCGTGCTTGATTAGGAACCGCCTCATGGTCCCTTCGTCTAACGGTTAGGACGCCAGGTTCTCATCCTGGTAATAGGGGTTCGATTCCCCTAGGGACTACTATTGGAGAACTAGCACTTGCTAGTTCTCTTTTGTTTTGTAAAATTAGTGAAATTTTAGGTGTTCGATTTCCTGTAAAATTAAAAGTCGGTTTTTCTGTAAAAATCAAACTCTGTAATTTTAATTTATCTTGATAATCGGCTTTTTTGTACAAAGCCGGAAGATTACTTAACACTTTAAAGACCCTATCTACCTCCTTAGTAATATTAAAATTCCAGTTGGGCTGATCGTAAACGATAGCCTGTTGATTTGAAATAGTGTTTTTGATTTTTTCCATCTCGTCTTTAAAGTCTTCATCATCTAATAAATCTTTTTTCTTCATTTCAATTAACTTGGCTTTTTCGTTTTGTAGTTCTATTAATTTTTCTTTAGCTAATTTAATTTTGTCGGCTGAAAAACTGCTAATATCTTTTATCGAACTTTGTAAAACTTTTTTATAAACCATTAAAGTCTTTTCGCTTGGGGTTATTTTCTTTAGATAATCAAAAAATTCTCCCTCTAGTTTATCTTTAGAAATAGATTTTAGACCCTTGCAGTCTTTGTTATAGCATTTATAAAACGGATAGAGCTTCCCGCTTTTGCTCTTAGACATACAGGCAGTTATTGGACGATTGCAATGCGGACATAAAATAAAATGACGGAGCGGAAAAGTTTCGTTTGGTGTACTAGCTGAAATATTATCGCCTTTGTTTCCGGTTTTAATAAGTCTTTGGCATTTATAGAAAGTTGATTCGTCTATTAATGGTTTATGGGTGCCTTGATATTCTTCGCCTTTAACTGTCATTATCCCTAAGTAAAATTTCTCGGTTAATATTTTGAATGTTGTTTGATTGGTTAGCTCTTTATTCTTCCAAGATTTGAATCCGGTTTTAATCATTAGCTGTCTTATCTCTTCCATTCTATAAGCACCGCTAGAGAATTTATTAAAAGCCATTTGAATAATCTCGGCTCTAGTCTTATCTATCGTTATAACGGCTCTATTTTGACCGTCTCGGCTATTTAGATAACCAAGGGGAGCTTTATAACACCAAATGCCTTGTTTAATTTTCTCAAGCATACAAGACGATACTCTTTCACTTCTAACATCATTATCAAATTGAGCGAACGAGGCCATAATAGTGCCGATTAATTTTCCGCTTGGTGTTTTATCAACGGTTTCGGTGGCGGAGATAAACTTAATTTGTAATTCTTCAAGAGCCATTAAAATAGTGGCGTAGTCTTTTACATTTCTTGAGAGTCTATCTATTTTATAGACAATAACCGAATCAATATTCCTATAATTTTTCTGGCAATAACTTAATAATTCCTGCAGTCCTTTGCGGTTAGTGGTTTTAGCTGATACGCCATCGTCATGAAATAATTTTGTGATTTCTATATCGTGGTTTAGGGCATATTCTAAACAGGCTTTTTTCTGTTGCTCAAGACTAACTCCATTTTGAGCCTGGTCTTCAGTAGATACTCTGTAATATATAATTCCTTTTGGCATAGAATTAAGGTTAATAAATAAAAAGAGAGCAGTGAAACTGTTGGACACAATCATGCAAAGCACAACTGTACAGCCACTGCTCTCTTTATATCAAAACGACAAACTCGTCGTCATTGTGATTGAGATTGGTTGCTGTGCTTTGATTTGATTGTGTCCATTAGAGATATTAGCATATATTATGATTTATTCAATATTAAATTATTTGTTTGTTTTATCTTGATAATGGTACTTACAAGCCAAACCAACCAACTGATAGATGTCTCGCCTAATAGCGATAATCTCGTCCTCAGAATAATCATTAGCGTAAACGCCGAGATTTTTTCTGATAACTTCTAAACTGACCATATCTTTGGGGGATATGTTTACATCAAAGGAAATTAAAGAAGATAGTTGTTATCCGTTTTTATAGAGCTGATAACTAACTCTGCCGACAAAGTCGGACTTATACCACTTATCGACCAATAATTCAGATGGCGATTCTAGAGCATCTATAAATTGTCTTACTTTTAGAGCACTGACGACAATTTCCGGTCTTTTGAGTCGGCGAGAATAAAAGATTTTCTTCTTGCCAGAGAGTCTTCCGTCAAACAATTCTTTAGCAATGTATTTAGCCACGTATAAACCCACTCGGGACACATGGCGAATATTATTGATTTTAATAAAACCATAGCTCCATATTTCTTCCAGCCTACTGCTGGCTGTATATGGTAAATTAGAGAGTAAATGATAATGAACGTTTCCACCGTTTTCTTTCTTTATCTTTGTCTTAAAGTAATAATCTCCTTGAAACTCCGGTACGGCTAAATAGAGTAAATCAGTATAAAACCTTTTTAATCTTTTAATAAAGTTAGAAAATATCAAATTACATTCTTTGATATCGGTAAATGAGCCAGTCTTTGATTTACTATTATCAAAGGTTAAAGTAATAAATACTTTTAGCTCCGGATTTGAATTTACTAGACGAACAATATTAGCTTTTGTCCGCCTTAACGAAAAATCACTTTTTATCGCTTGTCTAAACTCTTCATGGTCTTTTTCTTCTTCGCTTTTAACGTCTTCAACTTTGGGCATTGGTCTTTTTTGTTTTCTCTTTTTTCTCTTATGCCCGACTCTAATCGCTTGCTCATAAGAATAGATCTCTAATAAATCCCCCGATTTAATTAGTTTTTGCCGATAAGCTAATGGTTTGCATTCCATATGCTTACGGCGTTAAGTGTGCCTATAGTCAAGTTAATAGGGCTACAGGGCACACTTCTAGTCTTAACTCTCAATAACCAGCCGCCCCCGTTTTCTTTTTTCGGCTCCCCCAAGGGGATGCCGCCAAAAAAAGAGAAAAACAGGAGGGGGTCGGCCGGTCAACTATGTTTACCTCCAAAGGAAAAGAGGTTTTTAGACCCGACGACAAAGGCCACTCGGCCAAACAAAAAACACAAGCGATGTATCCGGATACATTGCTCGTGTTTATTTTGAGTTGGCAAAGATTTAGACTTTGCTTATATTTATTATTTTATTTGAAGACAGCTATTTTTATATATATGTCCATAATCTGACTAGCCTTAGCTAGGTTCGTCTCCCTGCTATAGATTATTTATTAATTTTATAAGTCTATGAGAGTATTATAGCAGAAAATGAAGACAAAATCAATGGGTAAAATTATTTAATTATTCGCCAATTTGGATCTTTTCCAAGTCAGAATTTTTTATCCCCAAGCCAAGTTTCCTCATTACATTGTAAGCCTCCGCACCATCCTTTAAATAATGAGCTGTGCCGTTAGAATCAATATAGTATGCTTTTCCTAAATCTTCGGTTTTAATAAATATTTTACCTGCCTGTGATTTGGCGTAAGTTTTATTAGATAATATTTTGTTATAATTTTGATTATTTATACCAACACCGAGTTTTCTCATGATGCTATATGCAGCAGCGCCATCAGCCATATAATATCTCTTTCCGTCCTTTGGATTTATATACCAAGCCTCACCGCGGAGTTCGACTTGAAGAAATATGCGCCCCTTCGATTTATTTACAAAAGTCTGATCAATTTTTATATTCTTAACAGAAGAAGGTTTTGAATAATATAATGGAACGTGATTCAAATCTATTTCAGATTGTATAGATTTCCATACATAATTATTTTTACCCAATGGTTCAATTTGATTAATTTCGTTATCAGAGATTTTTTTAGCTATTTTAACTATTGCATCATAACCCTCTTTCCCATCTTTATCCCAAGCGACCATTGACCCTAAATATATTAAATTGCCATTATCGGGGTTAATATAGCATCCATCACCGCACGCTCCATCAGAAAATCCACTCATATCATTCTTAAAAACTGTTAATAAATTCCCCCATATATTTTTTGGTTTATTAACTAAATCTGATTCTTTTATTCCCATTGATACTGAAAGACCGTTCCATTCACTCCCTAACCACAAATCAACGGTTTCTCTTAGGTATTTAATACCAAGGGATTGATCAAATACTAAAAATCTAACTTTATCTCTTGGGCTAACCCACCAAATTTGGTTATTATTTTCTATAAATCTTCCAGAATATTTATTTAATGTAGTCTTATTTGTGCCCACAAAATTTGTAATCGCATCACTATAAATTCCGTTAACAGTCCCCATTTGTTTCATATATGTCGTTTTCCAAGGGGATATAACTGAATCAGAAATATTTCCAGAAGTATCCTGTAATTTAATAATGAAATATAAATCAGTATCGCCTGTTAATAAAAACTTTTCCGGGATATTATAATTTTGCTGAGAATTTTCAGGGCTAAATGATTTGCCAGACTTTAACGGATCCGCCAATTCATCTTCCCCAAAATAATAGTAGATTTTTTCAATGCTACTATTTTCCACTACAGTATTATTTGGAATGGAATACTGAATATAACTTTTTTTTGAATTACTATCATTTATTATTTTGTAGTCAATGTTAAAAGCTTTTAGTTGAGGAGGGGTTATATCACTTTGTATATTAATAGTCGGCTTTGTAACTTCCGGCGTTTGATTAATTACTACGTTTTTATACTGATTACCAAGAATTGAACTTAGCCATGTTTTTATACTATTGGCAGATAAAATGTAACTAATTGAATTTAATTCCCCAGCAACAACCATCGTAGGTATGCCTAAAAATTGACCATCGGGACCATAAGCTGCGCCTCCTGAATTTCCATGTTCAAGCGGAGCTGTTGTTTTTATATAATTCTGCGTTCCATCAGACGCACTACCAAATCCACTAAAATCTCCAGAAGTATAGGTTATGGTCGATCCTCCAATACTTGGAAATCCAATCACTTCGACTTTATTACCAAAACTCAAATTGCTTGAGTTTGAATTCCAGATATCTATAGCCGGAAATATTTTATTATCAGTATTATCTAAATATAAAACAGCTGCATCCATGCCTTTAGAAGTGGTAATATATTTAACCTCTGCTAAGTTCGGATGATCATTGGAACCAAAATTTGGCTCTTGATTTATAGACTCTAAAAAACCAACAAAACACGTATTTTTATAAGCACCTTCTACAACGTGCCGATTAGTTAAAATAACTCCCTTTGAATCGATAATAGTCCCTGATCCACTAAACCAATTATCCATTCCATCAGTACAAACAATTTGCACCTCAGAGTTGATTTGATTTTGAGTTACCGCCCGAGAAATACTAATAGGAACTAAACTAAAAATTAGAGAAAAAATAACAATTTTTGATAATGCGTTTTTCATATTTTTTTATTTATAATACACAAAAGGTCTCCCGAGACGGTTAACACACCCTTTCGGATATGCGCCTAGATAGCGAAAACCGGTCAGAAGACCATCTCTGCTATCTAGGACTTAAGCCATGCCTTAATAAATTAAGGTTTAGGCCTATTAATTGTTATCTTTAAATTACCAAAAAATAGCGTTAAAGTCAAACCAAAGACCTGTTTTCAGACTAATTTTGAGTTGGAATAATACAAAATAAAATGTTATACTAAAGCAGTATGAATAGAATAAAATATTTCAATTACATAAAAGGAAAATTAGTAGCATTAGCCGCTAATATTGATATAAGCGGAAAGTTGAACGTATTAGATTTACACACTCATTCAGAAAATTTCTATCTTAATTTTTTTAAAGAGTTATTTGGTTGGAATTTAGAAAATGCTAATAAAATTAAACCCAACGTTGAGGCCATAGATCTTATTGCTGACACGCCGGAGAAAGTTGTTATTCAGGTATCATCAATCTGTTCAAAAGAAAAAATAGAATCAGCGTTAAACAAACAATTAATCAAAGATCATAATGATTATTGTTTTAAGTTTATTTCCATATCAAAAGATGCTAGTGAATTAAGAAAAAAGGATTATAAAAATCCCCATAGCATTATTTTTAATCCATTAAACGATATTTACGATGTTAAATCTATATTGAGCCATATATCAAGCTGTGATATTGATTGTATAAAAAAAATATACGAATTTATAAAAAAAGAGCTTGGAGACGAAATAAATATTAATAAATTAGATTCAAATCTAGCTGCCGTTATTAATGTCTTATCTAAAGAAAAATTAGATAAAGTTGAGCAAACTCCAACGGTTGATGATTTTGAAATAGACAGAAAAATCACTTTCAATAATCTCGATAGTGCAAAATATATAATAAATGATTATAGCGTTCATCATAACAGACTTGATAAGATATATTCAGAATTTGATAAATCCGGCGGGAATAAGAGTAATTCAGTGCTAGCAAATATAAGGATGGAATATATAAAAAATATCAAAGTTAAAAACGATGATGATCTATTTTTTATAATAATAAATAATATTCAGGATAAAATTATTAAAAGCCAAAATCTAGAGCAAATTACCACAGAAGAATTGGAACTATGCGTAAATATTCTTGTAGTAGACGCATTTATTCGTTGTAAAATTTTCAAAAATCCTAATAACTACAAATATGCTACTTCCTGACAACATACATCCAGAAAATTCTATTTATTATAATGGAGCCTTTGTTTTAAAGGAATTGCAGAAAAAAACTAATCAAGATTTAATAGAATTATACCAAAATGTAAAACAGTCTCATAATTTAACGTTCCCTGTCTTTATACTGTGTCTGGATTGGTTATTTTTGTTGGATACAGCTAAATTAAATAATAACAATATAGTTCAATTATGTTCTTAAAATCATTAACAATATCCAGTAAAGGGGAGACAATACGTGAAATTAATTTTAAAAAAGGAATTAATTTAATTGTTGATGAGACGTCAAACATCGACGATAAGACCACTGGGAATAACGTTGGAAAAACTACTGTTTTAAAATTAGTTGATTTTTGTTTGGGGGCAGATTCTAGGATAGCTTACGTTGACCCGGAATCAAAAAAAGATACCTATACACTTGTAAAAGATTTTCTCATAAATAAAGAGGTATTAATCACTCTTATTTTAAAGGAAGATCTTGAAAATAAAAATTCTTCTGAAATTATAATTGAGAGGAACTTCTTGTCTTACAAAAAAAAGATTCAAAGAATTAATGGCGATAATTTAACCGAAGAAGAATTTGAATTAAAGCTTTTACAATTAATTATTCCAGAACATCACGAAGAAAAGCCGTCATTTCGTCAGATTATTTCTCATAATATTCGATATAAAGATGAAAATATAAACAACACCTTAAAAACATTGGACAAGTTTACGACAGATGCGGAATACGAGACATTATATTTATTCTTGTTTGGATGTGATTTTTCTGGAGGTAATTCTAAACAAATTATTTTAGAAAAATTAAAACAGGAAAATAATTTTAAAAGTAGACTCGAAAAACAACAAACTAAAACTGCCTACGAAACAGCCTTAGCACTCATTGATTCAGAAATTAAAGACCTAAATGAAAAAAAATCTAGATTTAATTTAAATGAAAATTTTGAATTAGATTTGGATAAATTGAACAAAGTAAAATATGAAATCAACAGAACAAGCTCTGAGTTAAGTAAATATACTATAAGGATAGACTTAATCAATGAGGCTGAGCAAGAGATTAATTCTAGAAAATCAGAAATTGATTTACAACAATTACAATTGATTTACCAACAAGCGTCAGATAATATTAGTGGCATTCAGAAGACCTTTAATGATCTTGTTAGCTATCACAATAAAATGATAACTGAAAAAGTTAAGTTTATTAAAAAGGAATTGCCAGAATTGGAAAAAAAATTACGTGAGGAACAATCACAATTGAAAAAATTATTAAACGAAGAAAAAGATTTGTCTTTATTAATAACACAAAGTGATTCTTTTGAAGCTTTAGAGGGCGTTATTGTTGGTTTAAATGAAAAATACAAAACAAAAGGAGAATATGAAAACGTTCTTAAACAGTTAACAGAAGTTGATGGTAATATTAAAAATTACACAACCCAACTTGATCAAATAGACGATGAACTCTTTTCTAGCCATTTTGAAAAGACCTTACAGGAGCAACTTAATAAGTTTAATAAACATTTCGCCTCCATTTCAAGCCAGTTATATAACGAACAATATTTAATTAAATACGATATTATTAAAAATAAAAATAACCAACGCTTGTACAAATTTAGCGCATTTAATTCAAACATAAGTTCTGGGAAAAAACAGGGTGAAATTTCTTGTTTTGACATAGCTTATACTATTTTTGCAAACGAGGAAAAAATTTCATGCTTACACTTCTTGTTAAACGACAAAAAAGAATTAATGCACGACAATCAATTAGTAAAAATTGCGGAATTTGTAAATAAAAATAATATTCAGTTCATAGCATCTATATTAAAAGATAAACTTCCAGAGGAATTAAACAATGAGGATTATTTTGCCGTTAAACTTTCTCAAAAAGACAAACTATTCAGAATAGAAAAAATAAACTAACGTAAAACTTCCACCCACTTCTCAATTTCCCCAATAATTTCATCAATTTTTTCGGAAACTTGCGATTTTAAGACTACTACTAAGAAATGGGCAAAAGCCTGTTTTTTATTGGGCTTTTCCCAATATCTTTGCCCTGCCCGCTATTAGTGCGACTGGCTTGGGCCTCTCTGTAGCCAAGAGTGTGGCCATATTGTGGCCATTATCTTCGTTAAGGGTTTCGAGGGTTCCCCTGACAGCCGAGGCCGTTAAGTGGGAATAGCGCATAGTGGTCTTAACATCGGCATGACCCATCAAGTCTTTAATAATAACTATTGAGGCTCCCTTCTGGGCTAAATGTGAGGCAAAGGTATGTCTAAGGGTATGCCAGCCTATTGCCCTCATATTTGCCCTTTCACAAGCCCTATGTAGCCAGCGCAGACAAGTTACCGCCGTCAAGGGACTATTATTCGCATTACTAAATACCAGGCCGTCTCCGCTTCCCTTTGCCCTGAGTATTTCAACCACATCTTCTAATAAAGGCACATATCTGATCTTATTGCTTTTAGTACTGCCTAAACGCCCTCTGGCAATTGATTGTTGTATAGTGGCCATCTTTCGCCGCAAGTCAATATCAGACCATTTAAGCGCTATTAATTCGCCGAACCTCAAACCGGTTTTAAGGCCAAGCAGCACCATTTCTTTTAAGATCCCTTCGCAGCTGTCTAAAAGTAATTGGCATTCTTCAGTACTAAGGAAGTCAAACTTTTGGGGAGCCACCTTCAGTAGTTTAATTTTAGGTACCTCCTTTATAACTTCCCAGTCTTGCGCCGTTCTTAAGCACTTATTGAGAACAATCAAGTGATTATTAACGCTTTTACAAGATTGGCCTGCCTGCAATTTTTTTGCCTTATACCCTTCAACATCAAAGCTGTTTATCTTATCTAATAGCTTAACTCCAAAAAACGGATTGAGGTGCGCCCGTAACACGCTCTCCTTATTAAGCGTCTCCGAATACTTGTTATTAGTCTTTACATAAACATCAAACCATTTTTTAGAGAATTCCTGAAAAGTTGGAATAGCTATATCTTTCTCAGAAACAATAACTATTGGCTCTCCGCGAGCCAATTTCTGCCTTATCAGGGCCTCATAAGCCTTAGCGCCGGCATAACTATTATCAGGGCTGGCTTTCCTATGTCTTTGGTGATTAAACCTAAAAGCGATCCAATATTTATTACCTCTCTTATATACGCTCATACATTTATAGGTCAATCGTTTCAACCGTAACTTCGCGCAAATACTCTTCAATATCGCTTGGTCTAAATTTTGTAAGATACCCTATCTTACAAAACTTTATTTTTCTTGAATTGACAAGCCGATAAACAGTAGCAATGGATATTCAAAACATTCAAGCTACATCTTTGGGCGAAATTAATTTTTCTCTTGTTGAAATATTTTCCTTATTCATATTATTTTTAAGGTACAATATTGGCACGGAAAATTCCGTAGGACACCAAGATTCTACCTCTTTAGTTATTGAATTACAAATCTAATTTTTAAGTCTACTTTTTTAGGCAAAATTGGCGTTTATTGCCCCGCCTTAAACGATATTCTTGTTTGTGATACATTTATCGTCTTTGGCCATTTTTTTTCAATTTACCCCCATGTTAAGAAATTTTAATTTTTTTATGTTGAATTCATTGGGGTTTTTTCGCATATTTTATCTATTCTTGTCAAGGTTATTTCAACACAGCTTTTTATCATCTCCTTTCTAGGCACTCACATCCAATCATCCTTATCAACGTGCTTTGTAAACATTTCAGAGATGTCTTTTGCTGAATAACCCTTTCAGTAGATAGCTTCATTAAAAGCTACTATGGTGGTAGCGTCTTCGTGCTCTTTAAGGTAATCTTCAATGGCTTTTTCAATTTCTTTTTGCATATTTTTATTATTTACTTAATTATTAGACTTATAGACTATAGTTCGTTTATTTGTGAGTAAGTCTTCGCACGAGTAAATTTTTAGTACGTAAAAGACGTTCGTTTGTTAGGACGAGATCTGACGGTTTCCCCCTCTATACCTTTTACGCACTAAGAATTCACCCGTGAATTTATATATATTCGGCAAAATCTGCAGTAAGCAGTATTTCCCTATTTCTATCTTTTTAACAAAGAAGCTAGAGGGATAACGTGATACCCTCACTCCACTCATCGCTCTATCCATATTTTCCATTAACCATGGTCATAGTTCAGACACGCGATTAAATACAACGTTCCTATGAACAATGGTGTTCTTAAATGACTTCGCGCCTGAGTTCTTTATATTTGTAATTGCCGTTTTCCTACTGATTCCAAATTTTCTACTAATTGTTTCGTAGCCAATCCTGCCCCTGCTATATTTATATTTTTTCCTCCGATCCAAATCAGATTCCACAAAACATTTTGTTATGAATGCCTTAAACAGCTTATTGCTTATAAACTGTTTCCTGCACTTCACATTTATCTTTTCATATCTAATTTTGCCGGCGCTTGCTTCCAATCAGTGCCTTTCCATTATTTTATCGATTGATTTATAGTAGACCTTTGTGGGGCTCGCGCCGGTAAAAAATTCAGATCCAAAGCACAACCGCCTAATATATTTAGAGGTTAGGTTAGTGGCCCTGCCTAAAGCCTTAATTCAGACTCAACATGAGCCGGTCATATCAATAATATGCCTGGCTACAAACCATAACCTGAATTCATTCATTGAATCCTTATCGTCTTTATAGACATGGAATAGGAGTGGTAAATTTATTTTCATTATTTTTTGTCTCATATTACAATTTTGGCTATCATTAACAAAAAACACCTAAATTTGTAATTTAGATGTTTTAACTGGAATTTATTTAGTTTCCCTGACTTCGAAAATAGGCTAAAAAAGACAACAAATCAAGACCGCATTACTGTGGTCTCGCTTACGAATAATTTCAAGATCATATGCTTATTCATTTAATCATTATACATCAACCGTTAAAAAAAGTCAAGTCACTAATATTTAATAAAATATCAAGTTCAATATAGGCAATTTTTTATTTTTATTTTTTTTAAAAATTTGACCCTCTAGCTATCCCATCTTGTCTTCTGCTTTTCATTTCTCGCCGATGGCGCAAACGGGTAGCATATTATACCGAAAAATTAAGTAAATTATTGCCTTTTTTAATAAATAGAGCTATATTTAAGGTGCGAAATCACAAGTCAACATCGTGAAGATGCGCCAATTTTATTGGTAGCTTTAGCCTATTTGTATACAGCAACGGACACTCCGACCGTATACAAGTAGGCATCTTCACAGATACCGCTTGTGGTTTCGCAACCAGGTCGGGTGTCCGTTTTTGTTTATTAAAAGTATTCTTATATTAAGATTTATGATAGGCAAAAGAAGAAATATCTATTATTTAGTGGCGAGCTTGATTGCTGTAATTGTTATTATTGTGGTAGGCCTTGGTGCAAAGGCAGATTTTATAAATAATCCTAGCAAATATCTTTTATTACTTATTATATTGATGCAAATATTTAACTATAATTTTATAAAAATGATAACCGGAAAAAATCCCTTTGATCACGATGCCTTTGGGCTATTAATTATGGTAGGCATGTTACCATTAGCCGGATTGCTTGGAGCCGTAAATAATGGTCCAGTTTGGATAGGGCTTGCTTTAGCCCTATTTTTTATTTATATCGCCTTTCTTATCTCAATAGTTTATGAGCATGGCCAGATTGACAATCATCGGAATCGTTAGTTGAAAAAAAGATATTTTAAAAAACCATATGAATAACAAAAAAATTGTTTTATTTATTGTTATATTTTTATTAGTATCTTTTAGTATTTTGACTTATTTAATTATAAGATTAAATGGCACGACAAAAAGCCAGTCTAATGAAACAAAAACTTTAAAAAAAACTGCCACGCTTAACGAGCTTAAATCAATAGCTGACAGGCAGCAAGAGAGGTCGGGAGCAGGGCTTTATATCAATCCCAATATAAGAGCGACTCTCGTTTATCAAGATGTGGAGTATGAAGTTTATTCCTTTAACAATAACATGAACGTTATTGATCTAAATTTTGATGGTATTTCTGATGTTGTGATCAAATCACTTATTAATGGAACGGATTACCATGACTGGCACGAGCTTGCTGAGAAAAATGTTTATACTTTTTACATTGACAGGGCAGATGGCGCAGAAGAATATTGGAATATAGTTAGCAAGGAGATAGCCGGAAATCAGATCGAAAAGTTTGACAGGGATTTTGTCTTGTCAGGAAGTGGGATTCAGGCTTGCAATTACGCCGAAAGCATGGGTATGTTGTTTAATTTCTATGGCTATAAAGGAGAAGATCTCCGTGTTGTTTTAAATGGACGAGACGAAACAATACTAGCCCTGATCACGGTCGAAGAAAAAAATGATACTAAAAATTATATTAATTACGAGCTATATAAATTAGTTCCGAGCGGTCATGTTTTAGGATCTGATTATATTTTTTCCTATATTAATACTATACGTATAGGATATGACAGTTGCGATCTAAAAAGCGTTATCAACGATGGTGTAGTTAACGCTACTAAGCAGGCCGGATTATAACTTATTACTTAATGATGCTACGAAAACCTCGGTATACTGAATGAAATTTCTAATTTAACCCTGGAGGAAATATCTCGGCAAAAAGCTATGCACTTAATGGAGGACGTGAGTAGAAATTTCTACAAGAAATCTAGAGGAATATATAATTAATTCATATAAACAATATGAAAAATAGGATTTTACAAAATTTAAATACAAATCGTCGTTTCTACTTGTCTTGTATAATTATCGCAATCGCAATTTATCTTTCTTTTGATTTACTGCGCCTTCCTATCGGGGAGTTTAATAGATTTGATAAGGCTGGCCCAAATCCTTATCTTGGCGATAACGGCCCCCTTTTAAGAGAGATGCTAATTATGTATTTACTAATGTATCTGCTAAAAATATTTTTAATATGGATGATTGCGTTTTCCTCTCTGTTTTTAGTGAAAAACTA
>Ga0265297_10008352_pt1 | contig 13842 bp, 11 predicted proteins | sample Munlanlwell13791_FD_192502 | JGI IMG/M metagenome (GOLD analysis project Ga0265297, IMG submission 192502) | Leachate microbial communities from a municipal landfill in Southern Ontario, Canada - Leachate well 137-91 | ecosystem: Engineered > Solid waste > Landfill > Unclassified | place... | reverse complement strand
GTATATATCTTTGCTCACTTCCACTTTATCGGCAAACCATACTTTGAGATTAAAGGGTTCAACCAGATAGGTGAACAGTAATTCATCTTTTGCTTTAAAAGTAAAGTCAATGGTATATTGCACACGAGCTTTCATCACATACAAAGATAATGTAAAAATACTTTCAGCAAGAAAAATTTTTGTTTTTTTAAAACTAGTAAATGAAGGTCTTGTTTCCGTAAACTTTTTGTCCTGTTATGACATTTAATGGCGTTCCAATCGGGAAATAGATATCCACCCTGCTTCCGAACTTAATAAATCCCAATTCTTGTCCTTGATTTACTTGCATTCCTTCACTGACATACGAGCGTATTCTTCGTGCCAATCCTCCTGCAATTTGTCTTATTAATACTTCATTACCCTGCCCGTCACGGATAACTATGGTATTTCTTTCATTAAGCAAACTGGATTTAGGATGAAAAGCAAGTAAATATTTACCGGGGTGATACTTTTGATAAACAATCTGGCCATCCAACGGCACGCGGTTCAGGTGTACATTGAAAACGCTCATGAAAATGGATACCTTCAGACGTTGGTCTTTAAAATATTCGTCTTCCTGCTCTGTACCTATGTAGATAATTTTTCCATCAGCCGGAGAAATAAATCCTTTCTTATCCTTGGGAATTATTCGGTCAGGAACCCTGAAAAACTGCAGAATCAATATAAAAAGCAGAATAGATACCGGAAAGATATACGGGAAGAAATCAGGAGCCATCAAGCCAATGATTAAATTAATCAACGACATTATGATCGCAGTAATACCAATGATAATATATCCTTCAGAATGAAAACGCATAGATGAACAGTTTAATATAGACAAAATAAAAAGGGATGACAAAAAGGAAACTGTCAATGCGGTCGAGTATTCCGCCATGCCCGGGGAGCAAATTGCTGCTGTCTTTGATTCCCCTTGCTCTTTTCAGGGCTGATTCGAATAAATCTCCGGCAGTGCCTGTCAAGGAAACCATTAATGCCAGACTGATCCACTGCAGAACATTCCCGCCTTTGATCCATACAGGAAAAACAAGAGCTGCCAACACGGTAAACAGGATGCCTCCGATAAAACCTTCCCATGTTTTATGAGGTGAAAGGACCGGAAATATTTTATGTTTGCCTAATAATTTGCCTGCCAGATAAGCAAATGTATCGTTTATCCAGATCAAGGCAAGAGGGATCATGACTAATATCGCATTATAGGAACCTTCATTAAAAGCAGTGAAGATGAGAAATAACATCGGAGTAGTAATATAAATCAAGGGGAACAGCATACTTCCGCCTGTCAGTTGGGTGCGTTCTGCTGGCGAAAGCAAGATTAATATTAAAAGAATAAAAATCAAGGGAAGAAGCAGAACAAGGTAATTGATGTTTATATAATCCAATGCCACTGCTGACGCAAGAAAATAAGCAAGGAGGCTTGCTGCAATCACTGCATAAGCTGTAAAAGTAAGTTTACCGGATGGAGCGATCATTTTAAAATACTCATACATTGCCCGCAGATGTATCAGAAAAAAAAGGATCAGGAAAGTCCATTTTCCAACAATAACCGATGCAATAAGCAACAGGACATAAACAGCACCGGTAATGGTTCTTTGTGTGAAATTATTCATCATTGCGCGCTAAGATTTCTTTGGCGAGTTCCTCATCCGCTTTATTTACCATCACTTCAATAGTCCCGTGTGATGGGTAAACGGAATCTCTTTTATTAACGATAACCGCATTAATCTCTCCACTTTCAAGTTTTCCTTTAATAATTTCAGCTTCAGGAAGTGATGAGGTGGAAAACACTTTTATCCAGCTGTTTCTGTTCTTGTATTTTCGGGAATAATAATTGGCCAGAAACAAGAAGATTGCGGCTGCAATACCAAGGCTCACGATAGAGATCAGATTCGATTCACGCATAAAGTGTTCTGCTTTGTTAAAAAAGGCATATTCTTTAAAGATGTAAAGGTAAAGGATATTTGATAAATTGTTTATAAAATGAAAATAGACAGATGTCCAAATCCGCTGTGAATACAGAAACAAATACCCTAAAAGCAACCCCAGTAAAAAGCGAGGGAGGAAACCGAAAAACTGCATATGCACCGTGCTGAAAATAAAAGCGGTAATAATTACGGCAACATGTGCACTTTTTACCCATTTTTGAAAAAACTGCTGAAGAAATCCTCTGAAAAAGAATTCTTCGGCAAGAGCAGGAACAAGAGCAACAACCCCAATGACTAAAAGAAAATCGGAGAATGAATTCATGGTCAGAAGCAAATCCACCTGGGAAGCCAGCTTCATTTCCATGCTTCGCATATAGGCTTCAACAGCATGAAAATATGAGGGCAATTTCATGGCTTCATTGACTCGCACCAAACTTTCAATTGCTGGTAATACTGCAATAAAAAGTAAAGTGGCCATAAAAAGATCAAAGAGTAAAGGCTTCTTTTTGATTCCCAGAAAAGATACGGCCTTTTCTCGGACAATCGTAGGAAACAGGAAAGCAGCCACCCCAAAAGTCAACAGCATGGTGATTACCTGCGAAAAACGCAGCGCATTAATAGTGTTGTTTGTCGTTGAAGTTAAGATAGTGCTGAAATCAACATGAAAGATAGATTTTGACAACCAAGCTGCCAACAAGCTCGAAAAAACAAGAAGCAATCCCATGCAGATCATAATGAATGTAAACTGCATCACAAACAATCCGAATGAAGCTTTCTCTCTCCTATCCTGCATAATTGTAAAAAATTACAAAGGCAAAGATAAATTTTTAGCATGGATTTCACCGCCCTGTTGACCGACCAATATTCCCTGAAAACAATATTCCTTATTTTTGCAGCATGCTTCGGATTGGAAATATTGAATTGCCTGATTGTCCATTGGTTCTTGCCCCAATGGAGGATATTTCCGATCCGCCTTTTAGGGTTGTTTGCCGACAACTTGGTGCCGACCTGGTGTATTCCGAATTCATCTCCTCCGAAGGGCTGATACGTAATGCCGACAAAAGCAAGATCAAACTGGATATTTTCCCCGGTGAACGTCCTGTTGCCATTCAGGTATTCGGACACAATGAACAAAGTATGGTGGAAGCAATCAGGTTGATTGAAGAAGTTAATCCCGATATCATTGATCTGAACTTTGGTTGCCCGGTAAAAAAAGTGGTTAGCAAGGGAGCAGGAGCAGGATTGTTGAAGGAGCCCGATCGCATGATCGAACTTACCCGTCTGATGGTCAATGCCACCTCGAAGCCTGTCACGGTGAAGACCCGCCTCGGATGGGATATCAAATCCATACGTATTGTGGATTTGTGTGAGAAGCTTCAGGATACAGGTATAAAAGCTATTGCCCTGCATGCGCGCACTGCCGTTCAGATGTATTCAGGGGATGCCGACTGGACATGGTTCGAAAAAATTAAAGAAAACCCGGGATTCCATATCCCTTTGTTCGGGAACGGAGATGTGCGAAGTCCTGAGGATGCTTTCCGGATGAAAAACCAATTCGGTGTGGATGGCATTATGGTCGGAAGGGCCGCCATTGGAAATCCTTGGCTCTTCAGGGAGATCAGGCATTATATGGCTCAGGGCAGCTATCTCTCCCCTCCATCTATTGATGAAAGAGTAAGTATTTGCCGGCAACATCTGTACGAATCAATCAAATGGAAAGGAGAACGGCTGGCACTGCTTGAAATGAGAAAACATTACAGACATTATTTTCATGATATTCCAAATATAAAACCTTTGCGACTGAAGATGTGCGAAACAATGTCAGTGGATGAAATTGAGGACATTTTGAGTCAGATCACACAAAGGGCACGAGAATATTGAACAATTGAATGTTGAAGTAAGAAGTATCTGTTCCGTATTCCGAACTCCGCAATCCGCACTAATCCTTCACCTCCTCGGCTTCGATCACCTGTCCGGGTTCTTCCGTTTTCTTACCTTTCAGATAATCGGGCAATTCCATACCGGCCATTCTGAAAATCTCTTCCAGCGGAGGCAACGACTTGAGCATGCCTGCAAGAAAATTGGCAGTGGCAGGGGTTTTTCCTTCACCTCCCTGTGTATCCCAAACGGTTATTTTGTCAATCTTCAGGTTTTTGATAGCTTCCACCTGTGAGCGCACAATTTCGGGAAGTTTGTCGGCAATCATCAGCAATACGGCATCACGCGAACTTTCTTTGGCTGCTTCCACCAGTTTGCCGAATCCTTCTGCCTGTTTGGTCAGCACCTCGTAAATACCGGTGGCTTCGGCAGTTTTTTTAGCTACGATGGAATCGGCTTCTCCCTTGGCAATTCTGCGTATTTTCTCGGCAACGGCTTCGGCATCAATCTCAATCTTTTTCTTGTCAATTTCTGCGGGTATAACAATGTCAGCAGTTCTAGTGGCTCTTTCTCTGTCACTGCGGGACATTTCAGCAGCCTTTTCAGCCTGATAGGCTTCTTCCAATGCTTTTGCTGACTGCACTTTTTCAGATGCCACAGCCTGTTTCAAAGCTTCAGCTTCGCGTTGCCTCCTTAACGCATTTGATTGTGCAATGGCGATTTGTGCCAAGTTTTCTCCTTCCACCGCTTTGGCATTGGCATCGGCTACCTGCACTCTTTCATCCTGCTTGGCTATGGCTTCCCCAATGGAACCATCCCTGTTTTTTTCTGCCACGGTCTTTTTAGCATCGTTTATGGCTTTGGCAGCAGCTTCTTTACCCAAAGCTTCAATATAAGCAGATTCATCACGGATGTCTGTAATGTTGACGTTAATCAGTTTCAAACCTATCTTTTGCAATTCAGCTTCCACGTTTTGTGAAACATTAGCAAGAAATTTATCCCTGTCGGTGTTGATCTCTTCAATATCCATCGTGGCAACAACCAGCCTCAATTGTCCAAAAATAATGTCTTTTGCCAGTTCCTGAATCTGACCCAATTGCAGACCTAACAAACGTTCGGCAGCATTGGTCATTACCCCGGGATCGGTTGAAATACCCACCGTAAAACGAGAAGGAACATCAATCCTGATATTTTGCCTCGACAAGGCATTGGTCAGATTCACTTCCAGCGAAATGGGCGTCAGATCCAGAAAAGCATAATTCTGAATGACAGGCCAGATAAAGGCAGCTCCTCCATGAATGGTTCTGGCCGATCGCGTCATACCGGTTTTTGTGCGTCCTGTTTTTCCATAAATAACCAGTATTTTATCAGAAGGGCATCTTTTATAGCGTGAAAAAAGTGCAAGTAATGTCACAAAAAAGATTACGACAAAAACAATAACTACAACAAATGGAAACATAATACTATATATTTAAAAGTTTACTTAATGATTATCCTTATATTTTTTCTACGACCAGTATATTTTCACCTTCAATACCGGTAACCTTCACCGCAGTACCTGTTGGCAAGTCAATTTCCTGACGTGTGAGTGCCTGTATTTCGCGCACGGAATCCTGCACGGTGATCTGTATTTTACCAATATTCCCGCCATTTGCTTTTATCGGCAGGTAAACCGTTCCTGTTTGATTCAACGCATTACGGATGTTTAAAGCACCTCCACTATCAGCCAACTTACTTATGAAATAAAAAAGTGCCGAAACCAGGAACATCGCTGCAATACCCAGCAAAAGCGAAAGAAGCACTACCCATAAGTTGGAAAGTCCCCCGCGCACGGCTGCAATACCAGTCCATCCAAGTACTGCAAAAAAAGCGATAAAATTACGTACTGTAAATATTGAAAACTGGGGCATGGCATCTCCGGCAACAGCAGAATCATCATGTGAAAAAACGCCCGATTGCGCTGCATCATGATCAAAATCGGCAGGGGCTCCACTGCCTACATCTCCGGAATCACCTCCCATACCGGCAAAAGTCAGTATCATCTGTATAATTAAAATGACTGAAAAAGGAACGGCAATATACCAGAATACTTTTTCAAATGCCGACAAGGCCAACCACCAATCTTGCATAGCAATACTTTTTAAGGGATCAATAAAGTTTAACAAATATACCAATCTTACTGAATGTATTTGCCAACAAAAAATTAAATTTGCCGCTTTCTTAAAATAAGTTTTAATCACAAATATCAATATTATGACTGGACTAATAAAAAAAATATCCGCTGTACTTTTCATCTTCAGTTTGATTTCCTCTCTGCTAATTGCGCAAATAAGCATTCCGGATGATCTGAATACGCAAATCCCGAAAGATCCCGCTATCCGTAAGGGTAAATTCGACAATGGATTGACGTATTACATTAAGCAGAACAGTCAACCAAAAAACAGGGCTGAACTCCATTTGGTGGTCAATGCAGGATCTATTCTTGAAGATGACGACCAGCAAGGACTGGCTCATTTTTGCGAGCACATGGCTTTCAACGGAACGGAAAATTTTCAAAAGCATGCACTGATCAATTTTCTGGAGTCCATTGGGATGAAATTTGGTGCTGAATTAAATGCTTATACGGGTTTTGATGAAACTGTCTATATGCTCACCGTGCCTCTTGATAAAAAAGAATTCCTTGATACAGCCTTTATGATCTTACGCGATTGGGCATCTGTTGTGTCTTATGAAGGAGAAGAAATTGACAAGGAGAGAGGAGTTATACAGGAAGAATGGCGTTTGGGACAAGGTGCCGAAGACCGTATGTCGCGGCAATACCTTCCGGTTATTTATCACGACAGCAAATATGCGAACAGGTTGCCGATTGGAAAACTGGATATTATTAAAAATGCACCTTATGATAAACTGAGAAGTTTTTATAAAGAATGGTACAGACCTAATTTAATGGCTGTTGTTGCTGTTGGCGATTTTGACGCAGATCAGATCGAAAGCTATATTAAAAAGTATTTTGAAGGATTGAAAAACCCGACCGGTGTGCGCGAGCGCACTGTTTTTGATATTCCTGATCACGACAAACCTTTGGTTTCTATTGTTTCCGACAAAGAAAATCCTTACAGTCTGGTTCAGGTATTTTATAAGATTAAAGGGGATAACAGTGCCACACATCTCAGATACAGGAATTCACTGACACAGTCGCTTTATGTGCAAATGCTTTCAAACAGGATCAACGAAATCATGGAAGCACCCAACCCTCCCTTCCTTTATGCAGGAAGCGTTTACACCTCTTTCTCAAGGACCAAAGATGCCTTTCTTTTAATTGGCGTTGCCAAGAATAACAGAAATTTGGAATCTTTTGAACGTCTGCTTGTGGAAAATGAACGGATTAAAAGATATGGATTTACACAGACCGAACTGGACAGAACAAAAGCCGAGTTTCTGCGCAATATGGAAAAACTCCTGAAAGAAAAAGACCAGCAAAAATCGGTGAACCTGGCTTCTGAATACACCCGAAATTTCCTGAAAAACGAATCCATTCCGGGTATTGAATATGAATATGAAATGTATAAAAAGTTCCTTCCTTCCATACAATTAAAGGAAGTCAATGATTTGTCCAGGATATTTGGCACTCCTGAAAATGCAGTGATTGTGATGACTTTCCCCGAGAAAAAAGAGGTGAAAATACCTAAAGAAAAAGAGGTACTGAAGATATTTAATAGTATCAGCAAGAAAACGGACATCACCCCTTATGAAGACAAAGTTTCGGATGAACCCCTGATCTCCGAAATGCCAGAATCGTCACCCGTGGTCAGCGAGAATCCTTTACCGGTTTATGATGCGGTGGAATGGACACTCAAAAACGGTGTGAAAGTAATCGTTAAAAAAACCGACTTCAAAAATGACGAAATATTAATGACGGCCTTCAGTTTCGGAGGAACCTCCCAATATGCTGAAGTAGATGATATTTCTGCCAGTTTCACAGATGCAGTTATCGAAAACAGCGGACTTGGCAATTTTGAAAACACCGAACTGCAAAAAATGCTTTCCGGAAAGATTGTTTCGGTATCGCCCTATATCTCACAACTTACCGAAGGAATTACCGGCAGCAGTTCTCCTGCTGATTTTGAATCCCTGATGCAACTCACCTACCTGTATTTTACAAGCCCCAGGAAGGATGCCACAGCCTATGAAAATTATATCACCAGCCAAAAGGACCAGCTTCTTAATCAGGTATCTCCTGAACAAGCCTTTCAGGATACGATAGCTGCCGTAATGGCCAATTATCATAAAAGAGGAATGCCTTTAAAACTTGAAGATATTGATAAAGCCAATCACGACAGGATCATGAATATTTATCGGGAACGCTTTGGTGATGCTTCCGATTTTACTTTTATTTTTGTCGGGAATATTGATCCGGCAACAGCCAAACCACTTATTGAGCAATACCTTGGCGGACTTCCCACCAAAGGCACCAAAGAAAACTTTGTGGATTTAGGCATACGGCAACCTGATAAATCAGTAAACCGCGTGGTAAAAAAAGGGACTGAACCAAAAGCAACCGTTTTTCTAACCTTCCCAAGTAAGATGGAGTACAATTATATTAATAGTATCAAGCTTCAGCTTGCCGCTGAAATTCTCAATATCCGTCTGCGTGAAGTGATTCGTGAAGATGAAGGCGGTGTTTATGGCATCCAGGCCTGGGCCAGTGCCAGCCCTTATCCGGTCAACAGCAGTTCATTGGGTGTTTATTTCGGCTGTGCTCCCGAAAATGTAGATAAGTTTATTGATATCGTTAAATCTGAAATTGCTGTTTTGCAAAAAGACGGAAGCAATGATATTAACCTGAACAAGGTGAAAGAATCCGCATTACGCGATCGCGAAAAGAACCTCATTGAAAACAGGTTTTGGCTCAATGCCATACGGAATTATTATATGTATAAGATCAATCCTGATGATTTTACCAATTACAACAACATTGTTAAGAATGTGAACAATGACGACATTAAAAATTACGCAAAATCATACATTGACCTGAATAAAATGATCCGTGTTGTGCTGATGCCCGAAAAATAGGAGTTCTTCAGTTTTGTATCAAAGTGATATGGTAATAAGTCCAATATGAAATAGTACCGGATTGGAGTATAGGAGAAAGAATAAAATTGGAATTGTTGCTATATGAAACCTTTGACCTTTAATTTTAATGAACATTTTTTTGTTTTGCGGTTTCTCTAGCCTTAATGACTAAGCTTCCGTAATTTCCCTGAGATGGTTTTTCATTTCTTTTTTGTGGCCAAAAAAGAAACGAAACAAAGAAAAAACCCTTGTCGGAAAGATGCTTCCACCCTGTTAGAAACAAATGCGGAAAATTCAGTCAAAGTAGGTGATCTTTGCTATAAGCAGTATCATTCAATTGCTATTTCCGACTTTAGTAATCACTTTCTTCTGCCTTCAAATTTCTTCAATGCAAACATCAAACGAAATCGCCTTTGACGAATTTTCACGCATTTCTTCCCAACCCCTCCCTTGGCCCGCCTTTCCGACTTCCCAACGCTCCCTTTTCCCATAGGAATAAGCTTTTCCCCCTGTAAACTTCCGTAAAAGCCACTTCTTTGAAGCTTTTGTACTACTCTCAGGCAGAAGCGGGGCCTTGAAGAATTACGCCTGCTTTTCTTTCTGAGGATTTGAGCGGTGGGCTTTGCAGTAAGAAATGCACGAACGAGGAACCACAAAACTTAGGATCTTTGTAATACCTTCAGCCTCCGAGTGGCTTGCGTTTCGTGGACAATCCGAAGATTAGAAAAGCAAGTAATTATTCAAAGCCTTGAATTTTTGATTCTTTTTGTTCAAGCAAAAAGAATAATAAAGCCTGCCCGGCTTGAGGGCTAATTTTTCTGCTCTGTATTTTACCAGCATGCAGTACCCTTGATCAGAAAATCTGCCAAGAAAAAGTTTAAAATTTTATAAAGATTTACCAACCATAAATTTGGACTATCTTATAAATCCTTTTGATATTAGTATCTTTTTGAAATCTGAGTCCTTGATATATGACTCAGATGAAAAAGTACACAATGTCAGGTAAAGATAATAAAGTTTTGGAAGCGAAAGAAAATTATTCTTTATAACCCACAGATTGGCCAAAAATAACCTTTAAATCTTCCGGCAAAGAAAGCAAACGCTTTATTTCATTCCCATTTACACTTCCCCTGACCACTGTGGCCAAGCCTCTGGAAGCGCAGAATAAATACACATTCTGGCAAATAAATGCGGCATCGGCATAAGCATATTCACTCTTTTTATCACCTGCCTTTCCCATTTTGTTAAAATTTGCCACATAAACAATGTTTACCGAGGCATTTTTTACAAAATCCTGGCTTCCCGTTGCTTTCCTGTGATCTCCTTCAAGCAACGCCTTCAGGTTGTTTTCTTTTGCATCATACAGATAAACCCCTTCCTTAATAAATACATAGAGCGTCATTTCCTGCATATTCAGAGCAGAAGGTACTGTTCTTTTCGACTCCGACTCCCTGTTGATTCCGTATGCTGCCCATAGCAAATCCGACAAAGTTTGAAGGTCAAGAGCTTTATCGGCAAATGTCCTGTCCGACTTACGTTCATTCAGACAGTCCATCAGGCCTTTCCCTCCTGAACGTTGGGGTTGAGGTAAGCGAATATCTTTCAGTTGTGCATTTGTGTGTATCACCATAATCATCAACGGGAAAAGGAAAACGATTCTTTTCATTTGTCTTTAAACATTTTGAATTATAAAGCAAATTTAGGAAATTATCGTTTTTAACTTATCTTTGTCCGCAATAAACCTAAGCATTTTATTAATATGGAATCCATCCGTTATTTGTTTAAAATTGGAGTAGGCCCGTCAAGCAGTCATACCATGGGCCCCAAAATAGCCTCCGATACTTTCCTGAAAAGAAATCCTGATGCCGCTTTCTACAAGGTTCACCTGTACGGAAGTTTGGCTGCCACGGGAAAAGGTCATCTCACGGATGTGGCTATACTGCGCACCTTTGAAAACAAAAATATTGAATTGCTCTGGGAGCCTGACATCACGCATCCCGGACATCCGAATACCATGAAATTCGAAGCTTTCGATACACAAAATAACTTGGTGGATAGCTGGACGGTATTTAGTATTGGTGGCGGAAATATCATCGGAGAAAATGAAAAAGAGGAGCATGAACATATTTACACGCTCACAAAAATGACCAATATATTGGAGTATTGCGAAAAAAACGGGCTTCAGCTATGGGAATTTGTCAGGAAACACGAGAAAGAAGAGGTATGGGATTATCTTGCAGAGGTGTGGCAGGTCATGAAAAATGCGGTAAAAAGAGGCATCAATGAGGAAGGTGTCTTGCCCGGAGGATTGAATTTGCCCCGGAAAGCATATTCATATTACGTAAAGGCATTGGGTTACAAATCTTCCCTGAAGCGCAGGGCACTTGCTTTTGCTTATGCATTGGCCGTTTCGGAGGAAAATGCAGGCGGAGGAATGATAGTGACAGCCCCCACCTGCGGTGCTTGCGGAGTTCTTCCTGCAGTACTTTATTTTATTCAGGAATCATACAATGCCACAGATAAAAAAATCATACATGCACTGGCTACGGCAGGTCTTGTCGGAAATCTGGTCAAGGAAAATGCATCCATTTCAGGTGCCCGCGTAGGATGTCAGGGAGAAGTGGGTACAGCCTGTGCCATGGCAGCCGCTGCAGCTAATCAGTTGTTCGGAGGAACCGTCAGGCAGGTAGAATATGCAGCAGAAATGGGACTGGAACATCATCTCGGCCTTACCTGTGACCCAGTGGAAGGATTGGTGCAAGTGCCTTGTATCGAAAGAAATGCATTTGCTGTGGCGCGTGCCCTGGATGCAAGCCATTTTGCCTTACTTTCCGATGGCAAACACCTAATCTCATTTGACGAGGTTGTTTTTACGATGAATAAAACCGGCCACGACCTTCCCTGCCTGTATCGTGAAACCTCCGGTGGCGGACTTGCAAAAGCATGGAATCTGGAAGAAACCGGACAGATGTAAAAACGGTGTATTTCAGTATCCCTGATCTTTCAGCGAGGAAATGACTTCCTTAAACCTTTCTTCGTCATGATATGGTAGAAACACAGGTTCTGCAAGCATTCTTTTCTTATCGTTAAATCCATTCTTAACGGCATTTTCAAGAGATCCATACATAGAATCCTTATCATTTGTTTTGCCATAATAAAGAGCGAAAAGAAAAAACACATCCGGATTTTCAGGATCCACTTTTTGGTAAAGTAACAGGTATTCCCTCATCAATTGCGGGTAATCGTTTTCAAAGGCTGCTGATGCATTCATGTTGGAAGCCAGGCTTAACCAGTTTAACAGGCGTTTGTACATGGCTGCTGTCTCAATGTTTGCTGAATTCATCAAATTGAATAGTTTGTCGGCTTCCGACAAGAACCAATGGAGTTGAAACTGCCGGAAAGCATTCATGAATTCCTGTTGTTTGGCGACCTCCTTTTCAAGAAGAATGGTCTCTGCCTGCTTTTGAATCAGGTATTCAGAATAACCATCAAGACGCTTACACAAATCCCTTGCAAAACTGTCATTCAGGAATTTTTTCATTTTCAAAGCCAACCTGTATTCTTCGAGGTATCTCCCTTTTGAATCCAACTCAGCCAGTTCCATCATTGCTTTTTTCCAATAGGTATTTTCGGTCTGAATATCGTGTGGGACAATATTTCGTTTAGCCGCATCAAATTTCAACCACAAAAAAGCATCTGTAAATACTTCTGTTGGAGGCCATTCGTGTTTACCGGGATATTCCAGCAGGTAAAAATTCACATCTGAGGACGATAATATCCGGTCAAGTTGTTTCATTTCCAGATAATTGAAATCCGTATTCCCGATAAAAGCAAGGTAGCTGAAGGATTTTACTTTTGCAGCAGGATCGAAGGCCATTCCTGCTCCGCAGCTAATCAGCGCTCCGACCTCAGGCATTTGCTGAATGGCAACTCCTGCCTGTCTGGCTCCACCGGAAAACCCAGAAAGAGTGATTCGTCTGTGATCTGCAGGAAAGCGCTTGGTGGCATCCTGAATTATTTTGCGGATGATATCCATCGTGACAGCTATTTCCTGCCCATTTTGGGTACAATCCGATCCGGCAATAATGAATCCGAAACTGTCGGCCAAATGCTTGTACTTCGTCAGAGGCAAAGCACCCCGGGCATGCGGATCAAGAAAAAGGATCAAAGGATAGCGGTTTGAATCTTTCGTGCCTGACGGCAGATAGAGATGATAGGAAATTTCGGGTGAATTCAGGCAGGTAATTTTACTGATCATCCCTTTCTCCACTTGGGTTATCCGGCTTTCAGGCTTTTTCTTTTCTTTGTCTTTACGGAGATTACTGCAAGAAGCCGAATAAAGAATAAAGAGCAAAGAAAAAAAGAGTACGGAAATATTTCTCATGGAATTAATCCTAACTTTTTGTTATGTCTTCCTGCTTCATACCCATTGGGTGTCGTTAAAAAGGTCAATATGCAAGCGGGGTGTCAGTCGCCATCTGTTTCTTACGGCCATTTCGGCAGCAATACGATAGGTTTTTGAAATAAACTCCCTGGTTCCGCCCAAAGGCATTATCAACACATCTCCGGGTGTTACTTTTGATAGTTTTGACAGGTAATCATTTTTAATTTCGGCTTCATCTTCTGGTCTGCCTACTACAAACTTCAACTGAAAATCCTTGTCCTCCCTGCGATTTACCCTTTTAACAGCTTCATCTCCATAATAGGAATCGCTGAAATAACATGCATTAATGTATTGCTGCAAAACATCCAGATTCTTTCTCCTGCTCTCTTGCCACTGTTCAAATGATTCATCAATAGGTTCCGGCATCAATTTAATTTTTTCTCTCGTTGGGACTGTGGAAGACAATTTCGGAGAAATGGAAAACAGGTCAATGTGTTTTGCCAATTCCGGAATAAACAAAACGCCATTTGTTTCGATGGTTATATG
>Ga0265297_10008351_pt1 | contig 13842 bp, 5 predicted proteins | sample Munlanlwell13791_FD_192502 | JGI IMG/M metagenome (GOLD analysis project Ga0265297, IMG submission 192502) | Leachate microbial communities from a municipal landfill in Southern Ontario, Canada - Leachate well 137-91 | ecosystem: Engineered > Solid waste > Landfill > Unclassified | place... | reverse complement strand
ATAAAGATCGAAATGAACAAACGAATGCGCCAACTCCCGGCCCAACGCCCGGCGGCTGAACCAAAAAAGCCGGTTGACGATATGTCAGGCCGTCCGACCCATATTCACCAAGCGGCAGAACTCCTCCAAAGCGCCGCCGCACTCGCCGCGGCAACCGAACCAAAGCCCGTTGCCGCTCCTCTGCCCGCGCCGCAACCGGCCCCAGCTCCCGCCGAAGAAACTAAAATTGCCGACGCTTCCGCCGCTAGAATTTCAGAACTGGAAGCTAGAATCAAGAATTTAGAAGGCCAGATCAAAACCCAAACCGAAAGCCAGAGGATCGCGCTCGCTGATGTTACAAAGAAAGCCAGCCAAGATGTCCAAACAGCGACAAAAGCTAACGCTTCACTTCGAGATGAAAAAACAAAGCTAGAAAAAGAGTTGGCTGCCGCTAATAAAGCTATTCAATCCGCTAAAGAAGAGGCTAAAAAGGAAATCGAAAAAGCCAATAATAACGCCGCTACGAAGATCGCTTCTGCCGCGACTGCCGCCGAAGCGGAAAAGCAAAGGTTGCAACATCAGATTGAGGAATTGCAGGCCACGGCCAAAAAACAAGAGGCCGCTCTGGCCGCGGCGCAAAGCCCTTCAATCGAAGGTTCTTTGACCGCCTTGACCGGCGCCCTTTCCGACCCAGCCGCTCTGATCGCGGCGTTACAAGCTCTGCCGTCAGCCGTCTCACCGGAAGCGGCACGGATCGCCGCGCTCTTAAAAATAATGATCAGCGAAAAGATAGGCTAAGGAGAATATATGCCAGTTAAACCAGCGTTCCTTAATCGAATGACCGCCGCCGTTACCAAAGGCTTAGCCAGACCAAGCGATCTGGTCCATCTTCGGCAACGGGCTAACGCCATCATCCAATCGCCCGGCGTAAACGGGACCGACCGGACCGCTCTTTTCGCCGCGACGAACAACCTGCTCGACGCGATCTTAACCCGACAATTACAGCTTAAAAACTGCCAGGTCGTGGAAATCCCTGGCCAGCGGACTCCGATCCTATTGAAAAAAGATAGCGTAACTTATTTTACCGGGACTAATCAACCTAATGTCGGCGAACTGGCGGAGCCAGCTTCGATCTACTCGGCCCTGTTCGGCAAAGGAACAATCCTTACTTTTGACCACGAAGGGAAACCAACCCACGCCCGCAAAACAAGCGGAAGAGAAATCTATATCGGAGAGCTCCGCTCGCTTGGCCGCATGAGCGGGACAGACTTCCCTCAGACTACGTTTATCGTCGAAACCCAGAAGATGTATTTTTACCCTGGAACTGAACTGACCATGACCGCCAATAAAATTTTCATTTCGGCTAAAATCGCGGTCGACCACCGCCTCCTTAACCAGGACTTCCGGAGCGGGACGGTTATCTCCTATGAACCGGAAAACAACCGCTTTAAGGTCACCGTCGCCCATGATCATGAATTTTTGGTCAACGGCAGGCTTACTATTTTCAAACCGGGTGAAACCCTTATCATTAATAATAAAGGGGAGATCGTCCCCGACCAGGAAACCCTTGCCCGCGACCAAAAACGGGCCGAGCTCCTCAACCTTTTAAACGCCCGGCCAACCGGCGCTCCGGCGGCGGAACAAGAAGTTGCCTCATTGCGCGAACAGCTGACCAAAGCCAATCGCGAGCTGCAAGCGGCAAAAAGACAAAACGCCATCCTGGACGCGGCCCTAGCCAAACCAGCTTATACCGTCACAGAAATGATCGAAGAGATCAAAGCTCAATTGGCCAAACTTCAAGAACAATGGCAAACCATCGATGCCGCCATTAACACCGCGGAAGAAGCAAAAGCTCAGCTCACGGTCAAACTTTCCGGGGAAGAAGAAGCAAGTTTAATGTTAAACACCCGTTTCTCCCAACAACTTTCCGAGCTCGAGGACCGGATCGCTCAAACCAAGTCGGAACACGAACAGAAATTAGCCGCCGATCCGATGATCAGCGCCTGTCTCCGCGAAAGTGTCGAGCTGACCCAGCTTTGGGCGCAAACGATCGACCCCCGGCAAAAGAACCTGCTGCAAACCAAAATTGAAGGCAAGACCAACCTGTTGAGCAAACTGCGCGGCGGCGCCGACCGGCAATTAAAAGCCGATCTCTCCCGTCTGGAAAACGAAAAGACCCGGCTCGCACGGGAATCGAACACCAACCAGCGGCATTACGCCAGCACCATCGCCGGCTTCAACAGCCAGCTGGCCGCCCGCGAAAAAGAGATCGCCAAAAAGACCGAAGAACGGGCGCGGATCGGCCAGGAGCTCAACCAAGCCATTTCCAGTTTATCGTCGCTAATCAACGGCATCAACGCCGCGCTTAGCGCGACCTGGCAGGCGCCGGAACGGGACCCGGAATAATTCCGCAAAATAAACTGAAATTTCCCCCAGAGGAAGTCGATAATAATATGGGAGAAAGAGCGTGGTTTTGGCCCCGCTTTTCCCCTTATAAAAAGACCGCTAAATAGTCAGCAGGAGGAAAAAAATGATCAGCAGAATGAACAGGACCGCTCCCGTCGCTACAAGAGAACTCGTCGCCCGCCCAATCGTGGCCGAAAGAAGCCGTTTCGCCAAGCCGCTCGCGGTCCTGGGAGGGATCAGTTCCGCGATCCTCGCCCTCCACTGCGGCAGCGCCGAAACCGGCCCGGAACGCGGCCCAGCGACTGAACAGGTCACCAAAGACGGCGGCATTCCTCTTTATCCAGAAGGCGGCTCCACCATTCCACCGATCGGCAATGACGCCGCGTTAGTCAATGACGCCATAGCCGAAGCGGCTATCGTCGACGCCCCGGTTGTCGACGCGCAACATCCGCCGATCTCCCGCCTGCTGGAGAGCCAGCAAATTGTCGCCCTTGACGGCGCTACTTATCAAGCCAGGGTCATGAACCCGATTACCGTAAAGGTTGAAGGGGCCGGGCTCAGCGGTCTAAAAAAGATCGCGGCCTATTTCCAGTCGGACTCAACGCTGATCGATCCGGATTATAAAGATAGCTTAACCCTCCCGCTCACTTGCTTATGGGGGGGACTTAACGGTAAAATTAACGACATCAACGATCCTTTCAATTTCACTCTCAATCCTTTTATTAACCACAAAGATGAAGGGAACAGAATGAAAGTTTATCTCCATTCCGTAAAGATTACTAACAACCTAGACGGCCAGGTCTGGCAAAATCTTTATGACGCGGCGGCCCGCCCCCTGATCGGCGCGGTCTGCGCTAACGGGAGTGACGGCCAACCGGTTGAAGTCGTAGTCCCGGCCGCCTTCTACCAAACCGACGTGTTAGATATTACAATAGACCATTCAGTTGGCCTTGACGCTCAAAACTATGTCTATGGCAATTGGGCTTATCGCATGACACCGACTTTGGAGGGGAAATAATAATGGAAAAATTGAAGTCCGGCCTCAAATTTACGGTCCTGGCCCTCGCCCTGGTCGTCCTGACCGGGATGGCTAACGCCATTGTCCTGCCAGCCAAAGCGGTCATCAACCCGCTGACCCAGACGGTCTACGCGCCGAAGAACGACTCCAGCAACAATACTGTTCTAGCGGCAATCCGTGTTTACACGCAATCGTTCAGCAACAACAGCCCGGTCTGGACGGAAAATACCGGCAGTAAGCTCAACCTATCCTCCCTGACCGCCAAGACCTTCGGGCTGGCGGTTTCCGAGGATGGCAAAAAGCTCTTTGTCGCCATCAACGACGCCCAGCAGTCCAAGCTCCGGATCTACGATCTTGGCGGCGACGGCCTGCCAACCGGCACCTATAAAGACGCGGTCTGGACACCGGATACCAACGGCTGGGATTCCCCGGCCGGGATCGCCCTGGCCGGCGACCGGGTTTTCATGGCCGATATGCAAACCGCTAAAGTTCACGTTTTTGATTATGATGCCGCCAGCCAGAACTGGAAATGGACCAGCGACCTGACCGACCAGCTGACCGGACTTGGCGCCCTTTACGGCGTCACCGTCGGCCCGAAGGTCGTTAACGGTTCGACCACCACCTACCCGCTCTTTGTCACCCGGAAAGCGACTTCCAGCACCGCCAAAGAACTTTTCATGTACGCTTACACGGTCAACGGAAGCACTAAAACCATTACCTATAAGAACGGCGCCAACCTTAACACGCCAACCTACGTGGCCGCTTCGACCAACGAACTTTACGTCGCCGTCAAAGACACCGCCGCCGACGTCGCGGCTTTCAGCTACGACATCACCGCCGGAACTTTGAGCTCCAAACCGGTCATCAATAAAGGGCCGCTCGACCTCGGCTGGGTCGCCTTAGACCTCTTGCCGAACAACGGCTACCTTTTCTATACCTATCCGACCGACGCCAGCGGGAAACCGTCTTACTATTACCGGGTCACCCTGCCGGGAACAACCCCGGCCGCTCTGCCGGATTCGCCGATCAATATAATGGAAGTCGACGGGGTCATCTGTACTCCTGACGGCCGGCGGACGATCGTTTCCAACAGCTGGACCGGCGAGATCATCGCTTACGGGACCGGCAATGCTTTGCCCAGCGGCTACCTTGCCGCTTCGGTCGCTTCGATCACCCCGAACTCAACCGTTCACGGAACCGACACCGACGTTACCATCACCGGGAAATATTTCCTGGCCAATCCGACCGTTTCCTTACTTTATAATAACGTTAATTATCCGTTGACCAACGTTGAAGTTAAATCTTCAACCCAACTGACCGCCAAGGTCGACTTCCCGGGAACGCCCGCGATCCCTAACACGACCACGACCTACGGAGTTTCGATCGTCAACCCTAACCAGGGGAACGGCGGCTTGCTTAGCAACGCCTTCACCATCAACGAGTTAGTGTCTAACCCGACCATCAGCACGGTCAATCCGACTTCCGGCGAACAAGGCCAGACCCTCAACGTGGAAGTTACCGGAACTGGTTATTACAGCGGGACGGCCGTTTCTTTCAGCGGGACCGGCATTACCGTAAACTCAACCACGTTCAACAGCGCGACCAAGGTCACGGCAAACATCAGCATCGCCAGCAACGCCACCCTTAGCGCCAGGAACGTCACCGTCACCAACCCGGGCAAAACCCCGGCCACCAAGACCGGCGCTTTCACTGTAACCGCGCCAGTGGCAACCCCGACTATCAGCTCGGTCAACCCGACCTCCGGCGAGCAAGGTCAGACCTTTCTGGACGTGGAAGTTAACGGGACCGGCTATACCGCCGCGACCACCGTTTCTTTCAGCGGGACCGGCATCACCAAAAACTCGACCGTCTTCAACAGCGCGTCCAAAATGACCGTCAATATCAGCATCGCCAATAACGCCACCCTTAGCGCCAGAGACGTCACCGTCACCAACCCGGGTAAAACTCCGGCGACCAAGACCGGCGCTTTCACGGTTACCGCGCCGACTCCAGCGCCAACCATCAGCACGGTTGTTCCTTCTTCCGGCCAGCAAGGCCAGACCCTCAACGTAGAGATCACCGGCACCGGTTACAACAACCAGACCTACGTTGAATTCTACGGCACCGGCATCAACATTAATTCCACCACGCTCAACAGCGCGACTAAAATTACCGTCAATATCACGATCGCCGGCAACGCCGCTCTCGGCGCCAGGGACGTGATCGTCACCAACCCGGGCAAAACACCGGCCACCAAGGCCGACGGCTTTACCGTGACCACGGCCGCGGATACCATCGCTCCGGCCGCCATCACCACACTGACGGCGCACACGGGAACCGCTTACGGCACCGTCCAGCTCACTTGGACCGCTGTTGGCGACGACAACCAGACCGGCACTGCCACCCATTACATCGTGAAATATTCCAAGAACCCGATCACGACCGACGCGGAGTTCAACGCCGCGTCGACCTATACCCAGAATTGGACCCCGAAAGTCGCCGGCGGCGCGGAAGATTACACTTTGACCGGCCTCGACCTTCTGGCTGGCCAGCTCGTCTATTTCACCATCAAAGCCCAGGATGAAGTGCCGAACACCGGCGCGCTCGGCAATGCCGCTTTCACTTTCGTGAAAGACAGCATTCCGGTCCCGACCGTTACGGCCCTCTACCCGAACATGGGACCGAATTCCAAAACGACCGACATCGTCATTGAAGGGACCAACTTCGCTTCAATTCTGCGGGTCTATATCGAAACCACCCCGGAACAAAATCTAGCCAATGTCGTCGCCGTTAAAGGGGATCGGATCGAAGCGACCGTGCCGAAGAACCTGACCCCGGGAACTTACGACATTCGCGTCGAGGGCCCTGGCGGAACCTCTGCCAAGGTCAAAGCCGACCTCTTCACCGTCATGAGCGGGCCAGAAAACCCGGCCGTGCCGTCCCAGGTTACCGATTTAAAGATCACTAACGGAGATACGCAGTGCACCCTGGATTGGACCAATCCGGCCGACACCGACATGGCCAAGCTGGAAGTCCGGCGGTATGCGAGTGCCTTCCCACTCTCTTACGATCCGCTCGTTGGGACCGTCGTTTACCCGGCTTCCGGAACCCATATCCCGACCCCGGGCAAAGCGATGAAAATGACCGACACCGGCCTAACTAATAATCTTAAGTATTATTATGTCGTTTTCATCAAGGACACTTCCGACAACTGGAGCGCCGTCGATTATCACCTGCCCAGCGTCAACGCCGCACTCGGCCAACCGACCGCCGGCTCGACCGACCCGGTCTCCAGCATCAACATTGTCCGCGACGGCGACACCGTTGGTTCCGGCGTGACCATTACCTGGACGACCAACCCGGCCAACACCGCGGTCGACGTCTACGTCCTGAACTGCGCTATCGATCAAGGGGCGGCCAGCTACACTTCGTATTTCACGACCGACACCAGTAAGTGGACTAAAGCGGCTAATGGCGACAACCTGACCAACGGGACCTACCAGATCCCGAACTTAGTTGGGACCGGCAGCGCCGCTTACTACAAGCTCATCACTCATGGCGCGACCCTGCAGACCAGCGACCTTTTAACCAACGTCGTCGGCAAGTTCGACCTGATCGTCGGGCCGTCGGACACGCAAGCGGACAAGTTCTTTGTCTCCCTGCCGCTGTCGCCGATCGCTCCCAAGACCAACTCGGTCGCCGATCTATTCGGCGCCCAGGTGGCGGAAGGGGACGGAGTTCTCCTCTTCAACATGAACAAAGACGTGACCAGCGGCTCGCTTTACAACAGCGGCGCCTGGGCCGCCTTCCCTGGCGTGCCGGCGATCGACAATCTGTCTGCCGGACGGGCCTACGGTTACTTGACCCAAGCTGAAAAATACATCACTATTGTCGGGAAAGTACCGACCGCCGCGACCAATGATCTCTCTTTAGCGGGCGGTTGGGACAGCGTTAAAGACCAGGCCGCGGTTGCCGAATGGATCGGCAATGCCTATCCGACACCGGTTACCCTGGCACTTTCCGGTTTAACCAACGCCACCTCGCAGGGGACCTCCCCGCTTGATGGCGGCACCGCCTATCAGTTCAACGCCAATGCCGACCTGATCAACGGGATCGACGGTATGGCGGTCAACACGACCGGCGGCTGGGTCAACGGAACGCTAAGCGCGCCGTCAACTCTGCAACTTGTCCCGGGTAAAGGCTACATGCTGAATGAACCGGTGAAACAGTCGTTCAGCTGGTCACAGGCTAAGCCCTACTAAAACAGGAGGAATCATAAAATGATCAAGCAAGTTAAGTTCCTGAAAGGGCTGCTGCTGGCTCTCCTGGCAGTAACGTTAATGTCCGGAGCGGCTAACGCTTTGGCGGTAACAGTCTCCTGTAACGGGACCAATATCCCGGCCAACCAGATCTATAACAGCACCGGCGTCGGCGGTACTTTACTCGCCGCCACCAAATATGTCCAGATCATTCAATCAACCGACGCCGCCCCCGGCGCTCCGGACGTTTCGACCGGCGCTCCGGCCGGCGATTCCGTGATCTCGACGGGAACCCTGGCAACCGCCGGTAATTTTTCCGCCAGCGTCAATATCTCTACCAGCAACTACGTCTACATTCGGGCCTGGGAAACTTGGAACGGCAGCGGCGTCCCAACCGGTAAATATGGGACATCAGAGCTAAAGAACGTCGGCACCGGTTTTACTTATACATTTAAACCGGCCAGCTTCGCCACTACGACCGATATGCCGGTCCAGGCAACCCTCTCTTCGATCAGCCCGACCAGCCGGGGTCAGGGGGCGCAGAGCCAAACTCTGATTTTGAGCGGCGCCAATTTCCAGAGCGGCGCGACCGTTCAAATCAGCGGCAGCGGGATCACCATTAATTCAACGACCGTCAACACCGCGGCCCAGATTACGATCAACGTCAACATCGACGCGGCCGCCGCTACCGGCGCCCGCAGCGTCACCGTCACCAACCCGAGCGCCGCCGCCAGTTCCGCCGTGACCTTTACGGTCAACGCCGGACCGCTCGCGACCAGCGCCGCTCCCACCAGCGCCGACCAAGGCTACACCGGGAATGTCGTCCTGACCGGGACCAACTTCCACAGCGGAGCCTGGGCCGCCGCCAACGCCGTGTTCAGCGGCTCCGGGATCACCGTCAATTCAGTTACTTATAACAGCGCGACCCAACTGACCGTTAACCTCACGGTTGCCGCCGGGGCTACCGCCGGTGGACGGACCATTACCCTGACCAATCCGGATGACAATGGCAAACTGACCAGCGGTTCGATCTTTACCGTCACCGTTCCGGCCGGGACCGATCCCCAGATTACCAGCATCACTTGGGAACCAGGGAAAGATGCCGGTTACGTCTACGGAACGATCAACCTCAACGGCACTAATTTTGGCGCCAGCCAGGGGACCAGCACCGTCGCCCTGCAATTCCAGGGCGGTTCATATAACAATTTACCGGGGGCCCAGATCTACTACTGGTCTGACACCAAGATCCAGGTCGGCGTACCGATCAGCATCGGCGCGACTTATGCCGTGGCCGGCACGACTAACGCCCGGGTCACCGTCAACGCGAAAACCGCAGCTAATTCTTTCGCGCTGAAACCAAAAGTTTACAGCGTTACTCCGAATAACGGACCAGTCGGGACCTCGGTCGCGATCGAAGGAACGGCGTTTAATCAGACCGCCGCCAGCAACTCCATCAGCTTTAACGGGACCGCCGCTTCAGCCGGCAGCATCGTCAACGCCGCCGATAAGAGCACCTTAACCGTTGCCGTCCCAGCTGGGGCGACAACCGGACAACTGCTGGTCACCGTCAACGGTCAGACTTCGAATACTAATTTCGACTGGGCGCCTTACGACCAGATCGTTTTCACCGTCACCAGCGTGGCCCAGCCGACTATTACGACCAACAGCCTCCCTAACGGGACTGTCGGCACGACTTACAACCAAACCTTGCATGCCTCCGGCGGAACGGCTCCTTATACTTGGGCGATCACCGTCGGCTCACTCCCGGCCGGTCTCTCACTTAACACTTCGACCGGCGTGATCTCGGGCACGCCAACGACCGCGCAAACATCGAGCTTCACGGTCCGGGTAACCGACGCGGCCGCCAAGACCGATACCAAAGCCCTGGCGATCACGATCGATCCGGCTGGGATCGTCAGCGATCCTTCGATCTCCGGCATCTCACCGGCTTCGGCCTACACCGGGCAGACCCTGATCATTAATGGTTCTCATTTCGGTTCTTCCGGCACGGTTACCGTCGGCGGGATCAGCACCCAGCCAACAGTTTGGAACGACGGACAGATCATCGCTTCCATTCCGTCCGGGATCGCTTCCGGTTCGGCGGCGATCGTCGTCACCGTTTCCGGCAAGACCGCCAACTCCACTATCACTGTCGACAACAGCCGGGTCTACCTCGATGATTTCGAAGGCGGCTCGGTCGGCAGTTACACCGCTCCGGGAGATAAAACCGGTTACTACGTTTTCGGCACCGGGATCACCCCCGACAACGCCAATATCAACGCTAACGGTCCGCAGTCCGAAGCGGCCAAAGAAGCGGCCAAAGGAATGAAGGTAAAATACTCCTTCACCTCCGACTGGGGCGGCGGTTGGGGCGCGGCTCTCGCCAACCAACTCGACCTTTCCAGCGCGGAAAAGATCAACTTCTACCTGAAGTGGGACGGCTCGGACAACAACCTCCAGGTCGGGCTCAAAGACGCGGACGGAACTTCGTTCATCGCGGTCGTTTCCAACGCGACCTTAAAGGCCTTGTCCGGTTACGCCCTGGTCTCGCTCGATAAAACAAGTTTCGCTTACGATGCCGGCGGCAGCGATGCCGCGGCCAACGCCACCTTTGACTGGAGCAAGGTCGCCAATTACAGCTTTGTCCTGAACACCACAGGAACAACGGCCAACTATCAGTATCTCGACAGTCTTTACGCGACCGTTGGCAAGGTCACTCCGCCCGCTTCAACCGAGGCACCGGTCATCACCTCGATCGACCCGATCGCTGGTCCGGCCGGCACCAAGCTGACCATCACTGGCTACAACTTCCGGGACAAAGCGACCAGTACCTCCCGCAAGGTCCAGTTCATCTCGGCTTCCAACACGATCATCGAAGCGTCGATCGTCAGCTGGGAAAGCACCCAGATCGTGCTGACCGTCCCCAATACTTTGGGCACGGGCGCTTACGACATCAAGGTCCTGGTGGAATTCCCGTCGGCATCTGATCCGAGCATCATCCGGTCGTTCTATTCCAACCCGGCCGCCTTCACGGTGACCGCGGTTGCCCCCGGCCCGGGCGCGATCGTCGCTTACCCGACGCCGTTCAACCCGAACACCGGCGTGCCGGTCAAAATTGAGTTCGATCCGGGTACCGCCACCAATATCGGCGTCTATATTTTCGACATGACCGCCAAGCTGGTCTCCCGCCAGAACGTCACCGGCTCCCCGGTCACCTGGAACGGGGTCGACATGTACGGCGCGACCGTCGGGGACGGCGTCTTCTTAGTCCGAATCGTCAATAACGAGAACCAGGGTCTGATCGCGAAAGGCAAGATCCTCGTCGTCAAGAAATAGTGAAATTCATGATAAAACTTGACGATATATATACGAGAGGTAAACGCCAAATGATAAATATGAAATCGTTCTTTAATCTGGCCTTGAGCGTGATCGTACTTTCGACCGCTATTTCCGTCGGAACACCAGCGCTGGCAACCGGCTATCTGGCTGACCCGATGAGCATCGGCGTCGGCGCCCGCTCCATGGGGATGGGGAAAGCTTACGTCGGCATGGCTGAAGACGGGGACACCATCTTCACCAACCCGGCCGGTATCGCCGGGATCAACTCCGCCAAACTTACGACCATGTACACCAATCTGCTCAATGACGTTAACTATACCGTCATTGGGGGCGCTTTCCCGTACGGGGAAAAGTCAGCCATCGGCGTCGGCGTGGTTAGCTCCCGCGTCGCCGATATCACTCTGCGCGACGGGACCGGCGCGATCACCGATTCGAACCTGACCTGGGGGAGCCACGTTCTTTTCCTTTCATACGGCACCTATTTAAGTGAACTTCCGCTCAATTTAAACCTGGGCAAAGAGGTCGCGGTCGGCGCCAACCTGAAGTATTTTAACGTCGGCGGTTCCGGGATCGACGGCTCCGGCTCCGGTTTCGACGCCGATCTTTCCGCCCTGTATCCGGCCAATGAGTACGCGACCCTCGGCGTGACCCTGCAGAACGCCCTGCCAGCCAGTATCGGCGCCAAGATCAGCAAAGCCGGCGGCGAATACGACAGCATCCCTTCGACCCTGAAGGTCGGGGCCAAGGTCGCCCTGATGGATAAAGAAGGAAAAGGACTGTTCGCTAACAAGAGCCGCAAACTTTACACTAATCTCGATTACGATTATTATCCGACCCGAACCAATGTCCCGGGCACTCTGCATGCCGGCCTTGAATTCTGGCCGACCGAGAACCTGGCTCTCCGGGCTGGTTCCGACAACAGCGATATGACTCTGGGGGTCGGGATCCGGGTTTCGGGCGTTTCCTTTGATTACGCTTACCACCCGTACAGCGGCATCACCGAGAACACCTCGCACTATTTCTCGATCAGCTACATCGGCGACCCGACCAAGCGGGAACTTCAGCTTTCAGTTGAATCCCCAATGGACCGGGCGGTCGTCTACGACGACAACGTTAAAGTTTCCGGTAGAGTCAAATTTACCGAAGGCGAAGTCGGCTCCGGCCTCAAGGACGTCACCGTTAAAGTCAACGGCGTCAACGCTCAGGTCCAGCCGGACGGGACCTTTACCGCCACCTCGCCGGTCAATAAATACGGCAAAAAACTGATCGTCGTGGAAGCGACCACGCCTAACGGCGACAACGCCAACAAAGAACTGCGGCTCGTCCGCCTGACCTCCTTTGCCGACGTGCCGGAAGGTTATTGGGCGAAGATGCCGATCGAGAACAACGCGACCGTCGGCCTGGTCCAGGGCTTTCCCGACGGTAACTTCAAGCCGAATAGCGCCCTGACCCGCGCCGAACTAGCGACCCTCTTGGTCCGGGCTAAAGGGATCGAAGTCCCAAGCACCCGCGCCCGCCAGGTCTTCAAAGACGTTAAACCGGGCTTCTGGGCCGCGAAATATGTCGAGATCGCCCAGCGCGAAGGCTTGATCAAGGGTTATCCGGACAAGACTTTCCGGCCGAACAACAAGATCAGCAAAGCAGAAGGTATCGCGGTCCTGGTCCGCTTCGACAAGCTCCCGCTAGCGGAAGCCAACGCCAAACCATACTGGGACGTTTCCACCCACCATTGGGCGGCCCGGCACATCCAGGCGGCCAAAGAAGCCGGTATGCTGAACTTCGTCGATAACAATAAGCTTGGCCCCAAGCAAGCTATGGCCCGCGCTCAAGCGGTCGACATGCTGGGCAAGACGTCACTCGCCAGCACCAAGATCAAAGATCTTTATACCTGGGAAAAAGGTTTCCAGAAAGATTTCACGCCCGAAGATCGCCCAAGAATCAGAGCTGCGGTTGACTAAACCGTCAGCTTAAGAGAGCGAGGCAATTGTCTACAAAAACGTAGACAATTGCCTTCGTTTTTGGTATAATTAACGTCTGAAAGCAGTACCTCTGAGTACCCCATTTTTCAAGTAATCAGTTTACTAATCGCGGACTTAAGTCCGCGGTTAAAAACGGCTAAGCTTCGAAATCTGTAAGCGGAGGTAAAGATTAATGAAAATCAAGAAGTCTTTCGGTTTCCTGTTTGTCGCCATGGTTTCGCTCATCGTCCTGACCGGGATCGCCAACGCGGTCGCGGTGACTGTTTCCAGTAGCAGCACCAATGCTCCAGCCAACCAGATCTACAATAACACCGGCGTCGGCGGGACGCTCCTCCCCTCCGGTCGTTTTGTCCAGATCATTCAATCCAGCGATAATTCCGCCGGAGCCCCAGGCGCCAGCAACGGCCTACCGGCCGGCGACTCCGTGATCCTCACCAACACGCTGGCAACCGCCGGGAATTTCTCCAGCGTTTGCAATATCACCCAAAGCTCTTACGTCTATATCCGTGCCTGGGAAACCTGGAACGGCAGCGGCGCCCCGACAGGGAACTACGGCACCTCCGCGCCGATCAGCGTTGGGACTGGCTTTACCTTCACTTACAAACCGGCAAGCTTTGCCACCACCGTCAGCATTTCCGCCGCTACTCCGGCGACCTTAAGCGGGATCAATCCGAATAGCGGAACTCAGGGAGCCAATAATCTGTCCGTGGTTCTGACTGGGACCAACATCTTGGCGGGCGCGACCGCCGCGTTCAGCGGGACCGGGATCACAATTAATTCTACGACCGTCAACAGCGCAACCCAAGCGACCTTAAATGTTAATATCGCCGCTTCGGCCGCCACCGGCAACCGGACCCTTTCC